>JAABUS010000726.1_pt1 | contig 80811 bp, 73 predicted proteins | sample 5560161 | NCBI WGS metagenome assembly JAABUS01 (sample SAMN10711885, study PRJNA513376) | rock metagenome | isolation source: Antarctica rocks | place: Antarctica: Victoria Land, Trio Nunatak nord | collected 2016-01-04
GTTAGTGGGTTGGGGGTTTGGAGGTAGATTGTGGAGTGGGGGAGGGCGAGGGGGTGGAGAGGGGTTGGTTGTGGGGCCTATAGATGATAGTCGAAGGTCTGCCGTTATTAGGGCAATATTCTGTGATGGATGTGGATACTTCTCGAGGAATAGACTGCGATTCCCCTATCCTGCAAATCCGCATGGATCATACCTTGATTGATGTTCACGGTCCGCTACCGGCTACTTAATCAGCCACCACTCTTTCCCGCAAGCAATCTGCAAGTGTTGGGACAGGGCACATTCGTAACCACGCGTACCTGGGCTGAATCGACTGCTACCTGATATAAAAGAACGAGGTAGCATTCCATGTGCTTTTTCTTCTCGACATGTAGCTTCCTTGACGCTCGAATCTTGAGATTGCAACTATAATAACATGGTTCGTATCACTACTGGTGGAATTTTCACTCCGCAAGAGAAAAGCTTAAGGTAACTCGTAGCAGGATATTCGCACCATTCCGTAAGACCCAGGAACGGCCACAAAGAGTTTTGTATGATAAACTACATTACCGAACAGGGCATGATAATGTACTGCCCCTTCTGCTGGCTTCGGAGACTAGGATGGAGTACGGGATGAAGTTCGGTGGCTGGCGACAGATGGACAGAAAAGTTCGTCTTCGCCATGGGTTTTGAATGTTTTTTTCTCGAGGGAGCAGTGACTGGAGGACGGCATTCGAACGAGGGTGTAAGTGGTGAGGGCGAGATTGAAAAGGGAGAGAAGGGAGATGGGAAGATGGGAGAGTGATAGGTGTATGCTGAAGATTGCATACGAACAGGAGCACTGCTGAAGAGTGCAGGATGGAAGGAGAGGAGGGATGAGGGATGAGGATATGGGGGAATGATAGGCGCATGCTGTTCTGTCGATGCAGACTGCTAATGTGTTGTATGACAGGTGAGAGGATGGTTTTCTGTGATGGAGGTATGCGCCACTCCCGGCACTGGGGGTCAGATTAAGTTGCATGATTCTTGTAGGATCGTGTATCTGGGGGGGCAAAACTTTAACCAAAAGGAGTGAGTGGTGGAAGGGGGGTAGAGTGCTGTCACGCGGACATAGATAGGATTTCCAGCGGCTGTTACCGCGGCTGGTTGATCATCGATTCTAAAACATACTGAGAAAGTTATCCTCAATGTCGTTACAGTTGTAGCATGCTCATGGAGATACTCCGCTCTCCCAAGTCGTCATCTTCGATCTTCCTACCCGTCCCCTTCCTACCCGTCCCCTTCCTCCTCCGCGCTTATCTCTTCATCAGCGCTTGTAGGTACCTCTTGCCGTTCCGGCAATCATCATCATCGTAAAACTTCAGACTGCAGTTGACGAGGAAGTTCCTCGAGTTGCCGAAGCGCTTCTTGATCCATTTGAGCTCCTTTTCCGAGAAGTGGCGATCTGCAAAGTGCGAGGACGGATCTCGCTCCAGCTCACGTAGGAAGTCTTCGGGGTCGGATTCAGGACCATCCGACTCGACTACGACGATAGTCAAAATGTCAGCCACTTGCTCACGTGCGTCCTATCAGATCTTGGGGTGGTACAACCTACCCTCTTCGTCTGCTTCGGCCTTAATCATAGAACGTACAAGGCTCTGGCCTTCAGCACGGTCTTCTTCCTTATAGATAGACAACCCGTGAGCCTTCAAGAAATGGAACTCGTCTTCCCAGTTCTCCTTAAGCCATCGTTTTTCCTCCGCCGTATACGGAGTGTCGTTCGCAGTGTGCCTCGTTCCAGCAGACTGCTCCTTGTACGTCTGCCAACGGGTCTGCTCCTTCTCCGGCATCTCAGCGCGGATCATGTACACGGCATCCTTGTCGAGGCTGGTCTGCTTCGGCGATTGACCCTTTAGTCTCAATCTTGTAAGCACTACAGTGTCGAGAATGGCAGCTTTGGCACCCGTCTTCGAATTGGTCAATCTCCCTCCCTTAGCACCATAGTCGATCATGACGCCGTAATCGTCCATGATTGGAGAGCCGAAGATGTTGCAAGTCGCGGAGGGAGCGTAGCAGACATCGCGAAGCACGATCGTGCCCTGGGCAGCGGCACCCGTCTTACGGGGGCAAGTCTTCACAGGCAGCGTCACGTCACCGATACCGAGGACCTTCATGCTGCCGCCGTTGAGTGAGGTGCTAAAATCAGTGAAGGATGTGAACCAGTCCCGGTGGTTTGCTACATGGGCGTTGGAGTTGTTGGAGAAGATCCAATCGACGTTGTACGCATCACCTGTTGGAGGCATGGTGGAGTCTACTGGGAGTAGCGGATGTTGGATCTCTGGAGATCTAGGGGAGATATATAGGTGCTGATCAGAAGAGAGAGCAAGCTGATCAGAGTGACAAGCCAAGAGATGTGAGGGGTAAAGGAAGAGTGTCAAAGGCGAAGACTCTCTCAACACCTAGGCTAGATAGTATCAGACAGATGCGGTGATAAGACAAAGCCCACTACTAGGTTCACATGCCTGTGATGCTATTGCAATTGAGGGGAAAAGAGGGATGAGATGTCTTGCCTGCGCGTGCTCACGTGACGCTATGGCTTATCACGATTTCTTTTAGCAGAGTTGAGACAGTCACTGTCCACTGAGAACCGCTAGCGCCTGAGGTCGCATTATTGAGCTATCCCACGCAGTGATGGTGTAGCATTGAGGAGCAGGCCATCGTGTTCGACGGTATCGGTTGTTTGTTCTGACCTGACTGACCTAGTGTTCGTCTGCGGCGTCGGGTACTCTGAGACGGAATACGAACTTGTCAGCACGACTGTAAGGGGCTCAAAGATATGGTACTTATGCTTGGCGTCTGGCCTCTCACTCTTCCAACAGTCGTATATCAAATAATCCGTTATAGCGACAAAATCTGTCAGCATTGTCACGTTGATTGAAGCTCGCTAGTAGAAGCAACACTTCGTCGGTCAAGATTTCCCCATCTGAGTGCTTCCTCCTCTTTGCGCCTCATGACTATTAGTATCGATTGAGCTTTTCCGGCAGTCATCACCCTTGTGGTATTCCTGACTATAACAGGAGCAATTCGTCACAGTGCCTAAGTGTGTGTTGAGGCACTCAAGGTTTTTTCTGTAATCACACAGCGTCTTCGGCAGCAGGGCCGGACTGAGAGTAATCCAGTCTAGCTGCATTAGTAACAAGTCAATCCACCTTCTAGCTCGTAGAAATTTCACATAGCAAGGGTAGAGCTTACGTTCTGCCTCCGCTTCATCCTGCATGAATGCACGCACAAGTTTCCGCCCCTGCCGCGCGGTCTTTCGACAAGCCGTAAGCCCTTAGGAAGTGGAACTCGTTTCCCCAGTTATCCTTTAGCCAGCGCTTCTCGTCTTCGGTGTACCGACCACCAATATCCAATTGTCCGCTTCTTGAGGGCGCCTTTTCTCTTAGCATCAAACCACGCAATATCCTTCGGCCCTCCTCACGGTCCTCATTTGTGTCGATCGATAGTCCATGGGCCCTCAAGAATTGTACCTCGCTCAATGAAATTTGCTCCAACCAGTGCTGTCCTTCCGTTATGTGTCCCTCCGTTGTACATCCAGTAACACCAACAATCGATCCTACTCGAGAGTGCTTATAATGCTTCCAGCGCTCTAGCTCGCTCGATGGCAGGCCCGCGTAAATCATGACGGCATCGTGGTGGGCGAGACTGGATTGGCCTGGAGTTTGCCCTTTGAGTCGCAGCCGAAAGACTTTGGGGCTGTCGAAAATGGCCGTTGTTCTCTCAGTGTTCTTGTCAGCCAGGCTCCAGCCGTCCTCAGTCTTGAGCTTGTAATCGTCCAAAATCGGTCCGCCGCCTAGGATATTACAACGTGCGAAGGAGCGTAGCATGCATTGCGAAGCACAATGATCCTCCGGGTAGCGCTCCCCGTCAGATTGCGGCAAGTCTCTACCGGCAGGGTGACATCCCCCGAGGCCAACGATTTTGAAGTCAGCCTTGTCGGTAGTTGGTGGTATATGAAATTGGGTGCAAATGGCGGTGCTGAACGGGGTAAAGGTGGTGAACCATGCAAGATCGTTGGCAATGTGGGTGTTAGAACTCAATGAGAAGACCCAGTCGACGTCATAGGCGTTGCCTGTCGGAGGCATGATGAACGCGGTCGGTAGCAGGAATCGCTACTCTATCAGTCCAAGATCATCCAAACATGAGGGGACAGTCTGAAGAATCCGAGATGATCTAATATTCAAGGTTCCGCACCATCCCTGAGCTTGTTGGGTGCAGAGGCTGGGCCTGACCCGAGTGAGAGTGTGTAGAATCAATAAGCAAACCTCCATGCCTGCATCCGACATTGAACAATGTATTCGACTCCACTATAAAGTTATGTAGTATTAATTGACTTCAAACACATCAAGACTTCGAGCTCAATGCTTGGCAGTTACTTGGCAAATCTCTGTAATCTCGAGGAGCTGTAGCCTGCATCTGCAAATTGATCTCAACCCGTGTAAAAATTTAAGTAGCACTCAAGGTAACTACATCACAACTCGAAAATCTAAGGTACACATGTAATTGTAGGGTGGATCTTGGGCCGCCAAGCAATGCGTATGAGAATGATCCGACCCCAGGCCTTGTTCAGTCTCAACCTCAAGATCAAGTACTCAATCGATGGATCAAAGCAGACCAGCCACAGGCGCCGGCGCCAATATCCCTTGGCCCAGGGCAGCGGCTCACTCATGGAACACCTACATGGGCAGCGCGAGTCACGCCAGAGATCAAGCAAGAGCGACCTACGATTCCAGCCGAACGTTGGCACGATGCCGATCAGAGTGCAATTCCGGCCGCATTCTTCAGTCATTTTGGCATCAAAGTGATGCGAGCAAGTGGTGCAGCTGATAAGGTTTCAAGATGAGTAGAAAGATATGTATAGCCTGGTCGATAGATGCTTGGTAGATAGGAGACGTTTGGCGGAAAAGTAGGATTCTGGCACTCGTCTTGATCGTAGCCGCCAAAAAAGAGCGGTGAGCATCATGTAAGAGCAGATTTTGTGAGCTGATAACACATCACGACGTGTCTTGAATTGGAAGATTTGCATAAACATCAGACGGCGACTTCAGTCGTTGCATTTCCATCTTGTGCCATGACGTGAAGTTTCGATGCAAATCAGTAGAGGGTTCAGGCCAAAGCGAGGAGGAGACCGACAGCACAATGGAATTTTCAGCATGAAGCCGACCATGGTAAATCTATGAAATGCCGTCAGAAGGATCGGTCGATGATCTCCCACCCGGGTTCAAACCTGGAAAAGCTAAATGCGAAGCGTGTGTAGGCCATAGTTTGGCGCATTGCTGGAACTTAAAATCTGCGGGAGACTTGCCGATATATGGGGTTCTTAGCTGGAAGGCTCAAGCTGTGGAATCACTAGAGAAAAGATGAGAGCAAAGGAGGAATGACGGAAAGGTTGACTTGATCTGTTTCATGGTCGGTAAGACTGACAACTTGGGACTTGCTCACTGAGTTATTGTCGTTATTTCGACGCCGTCTACGCGTTCCTATATGTCTCGAAAGTCGAAAGAGAGTGTATCCGTACCTATGACGCATTCGCTGACACCAGAGTAATCTGTCCCATAGGCAGAACCCTGCTCTTGCATGGTGCTCTTCTCAGGCTTCAACGAGACAATCCCACAAAGACCATGACATTCTCTCGTCTTCCGAGGCTCTCTGCTGAGCGTCTTGACTGAACACTGTGTGCCGATTAGACCCCCAGGCTACCAACTATTAACGGCCAAACTATCCATTGTGGGTACATCAAGTGGATCTTTCTACGGGTGTTAAGGAAAGATGTTCTTTCTTCTCAAGACAAGCAATGAACCCAAAGCGCATAGCAGAATCCCATCATGCGGCATTACTCGTTTGGACCCCCTAATGCATCTGACCCGGTAATGCATTCCCTATGCAAATCCTAGGGTTATCGCACAAATTACTAGTGCGATGCATTACCGGGTCAGATGCATTAGGGGGTCCAAACGAGTAACCGGAATTGGAAAAGCGCACCTTCTTGGGTTCGTTTGATCTCCAATCTGAAATCTATACCCTCGTCTGCTTCCCTCCCCCGAATAATCGCGGGCCGTGAAACAGTCTCCTGAGCTTGATGATTCAATCCGTCAAGGCACCCGCATCCGCCCTTGTCCCTGCGTCGGAAGCATTTGATCGGGCTAATCCAAACGGGAACTACTCGGTCCCAAGCGGCCTTCATTGGCACGCTACATTTGGACGGCCACATCGCTCAGACTCGCGGAAATCCTCCCCGAGACGGCTCCATCATAGAATACAGGACGGACTGCACGTGGAGTCCCCATCAGACGATGGACCGCGTCGAATGCGCTTCTAATTCCATCCGACAACCGCACAATTACTGCGTGCGGGGGGTATTGAGAAACCTCGCGCATCTACCGATGTTGGTTGGATGTGTCCCGTTTCCGAGACAAGTAGTATAAAAGAGGACGATGCGTTGAAAAGTGGCCGGGTCTGGCAGCCAATACATGCCGTTACCAAATATTCTAACTCCAGAAACTGGACAGATCATGTTGAACGGACGGCGGATACGTGCAGTTGCGCAGAGGGCACTCTTTCTGGGCACGTAGGCTGTCAGCTTCGTATAGCGGACTCGTAGCTCCTGGTCGCCTTGAGCTCTGCAACACTGGAGACATTTTCACCTACACTCAATGCAGGCGAAAGCTCTGGGGGCGTTTGCGCTCTGGGCAGCGGCCGCCCTCACCCTTGTTTTGCCCTCTGTTGCAAGCCCACAACATTCAGTATTACAGCCTAGGACTCCGGCCCCTACACACATAGACGATGGTTCTTCGCCATCGACAACATCTGCAACATCAGATATCGTGCTAGAGAGCAGAGGGTATGCTACAACAATAAGGCGGCACGATTTACGCAAACGACAAGGACTACGCCTGTTCCACGCGGAGCATGTCAAGCAAATTATTCCGGCTCAGCTCGCCGTGCCAGGGCTCAAACTATTCTACAGCGCCCTCATAGCTTTCGTGGAACGTGACTGGAGATTAAACGCAGCATTGGAAGAGGTGATTCTAAGCCTGGGCAATCTGCGTCTCCAGATGACGTCGGCCACACCAATTGCCTGGGATTTCGTGACCAGATTCTCACAGAAAATGCTCACAACGGCGGCTCTAGGTTTCACTGGCACATACAATATTATATATGCGGATCAAGAGACAGGCCAAATAGTCACTGTTACACTGCGAGTCGTTGATCATAGAACTGGACTCGACGTGCGATCCAACGCACCTAATGCTTTCCAAGCCGCGCTCAGCTCATCTACATCAGCAATACCTCACGCTCTGTACAAATCTTATCGCATGGGAAGAACGATAGACAAGCGAGCCCAATTCTTCATGAACTTCAAGGGGGACGCTTGGGAACTCAAGGCTATCATAATGCCAGCGGTGCTAGCGGTTCAAATGACTAAGGCTTTCTACGAATCAGTAATAAACAAAGCGTTCGATGAGCAGTGGAAACCTTCGCCTTCCTCCTCCTTGTTTACAATCTCAGAGGGTGCTTTCGAACTCACCGTTTCCTGCTTGGGCGGAGCTGTTCCGATGGAAATGCTGTATACATTTGGTCAGAGGATGGTTGACTTTGCATCCCAGGGCTGGCTTCCAGTCTATGATGTCTATTACAACGACGAATTAACGGGTGCACGTGTAGCAATAGCCTTTCGGATCCTGGACGCCGGCTTGCCTCTTCTCCAACCGTCGAAGCCATCGGGGCGCTCAACATCTGCGTCACCTATTATAAATTCAGCTCCCGTCCTACATGACCGCTCTCTGAACAAAAGAAGCTACCGTTCCAAGCACGACCCACGCTCGTTCGCAGGCCTCCGCAGGAATAAAACTTTTCCGATTCTTTCGCGCCGTGGCCCAAACAATCAAGTTAGCACCCATCTCCTGCCCATCAAGTTTCAACTCCTCGCCATGATCACCCCCATCAGAATGGCATCGCTCTACCTCGAAGACTTCTACAATAACATCGCGCTCAAGATCGAGACCGGTTATTGGAACGCCGTAAGCCCACGGCACTTCGTCACCTTCGAGCGCTGGAACTTCCAGCTTACCTTCTTCTCCTATGCGGAGACTGTGCCCTGGGATTTCATCCAGAACTTTGTGATCGAGATGTCAGAATACGCGGCGAAGGGATTCACCTCGTCTTATGAAGCGACTTTTGGGGCGATGAAGGCGACGGGGGAGGTTTACATATCGGTGACACTGAGGTTGCTTGATAAAGCGGCAGCTGGTGCAATTCCTGGCGCGTGATTCGGCTCCAACAAGGCATATACTTCGCATTGAGTTTGTAGGGATCATTTCTTGGATTACACAGTGTACCTCTACCCGCTGACGTAGGTTTTGGGCCGGACTGAGCTGTCTCTTTTCATCGCACAATAATCCTTCTGCCATGTCTCACAATAATTCTATTCTCACATCTTGATCGTTGCCCCCATCGTAGATTCTCGATCTGTTCATGTTTTTCGCCTCTTGAGCTTTGGAAGAGTGCACACATACACTCAAGGAACATATGAACCAGCAGCCATCACTGATCCACCCAACCTTCCGCAAAAATGACGAACGGCAGTAGCCCACAGCCTCCTCATCCCAACCCTCTGTGCACAAATCCAACGCTGACATCAAACCACATCCACCGCAAGTGAGTAGCCCACCCGAATCAAGAAACCAGCATCGTCACCGCCTGACCTACTACGATGCCAAGAAAGCCTCCATCCCTCTCCCTCACCTCCAAAGCTTCCTCCCACAACATCGCACACCTACCTCCAGACCTAAGTGCCCACCTTACCTGCTTACTTGATTCCTTCTCCGACGCCACCTCCTCTCCGCTCTTCGCCATATCTTCCACAACGCCAGCCACCCTGTGGCTGCTACCTATTCCAGCCAGTATTCCGAGTCCGGACTTCAGACCTCAATATACACTGCTCTCCGCATCCCGTACTTCACCTCCCTCCTTGGGAAAACGCTCCGCCGTTCGCCACCGCTCGACTTCAAGCTCGCTTACCTACCAACACTCATTCGACTATACTTTACACAATACCGAGATCCCGGTAGCTAACCCTCGGAGCTCGATAGCTTGTTGATTTTCCGGCCGTCACACCCTGTGGGTACGTAAACCCTACGTTTCCGAGCGGCTCTGGGCCGCCGTCTTTTCATACCTTTTATCTTAGGGTATCTACCAGCCTCACCTGATCCACCAGAAACGCGATCCGACACCATTTCTAGGTAGGGAAGACGAAACGATGAAATGCTTGTAACGGGATTGAGTTGGGCGCTGGAAGCGAGCTCTCATGAGTCCATGGATTGGGAGCAGTGAAGCGAGCAGGTCAGATAAATGACTTCTATGGGAAGGAGAGAGGGAGAGTGAATTTGGATGCTTGGAGATAACCTCTTAGGCCGGGTTGGGACGGGAGCGGGGCGGTGGGGGGCTGCCAAGGCAGGGCAGGCGAGCCAGTGTACGGGTGATAGGTTTCGTGTCTTGTGGTGCTACTGTCCATCCAAGTAGAGAAGAGAGATTGACCAGATATCTGCATCGGGGAAAACTGGGAAGCTGTCGACAATCCATGTGTGTGAATTGCTGCTGAGACAGGGGTGTGCGGTGAGAGCATCGCAGGGGTAGTGAGTGGGTAGTGAGCGGGTATATTCTATCTGTAGGGTCTTGGACGATTGGGAATGGCTCGTTCAGGAACAGGTTGGAAGACTTTGCTTGTCCATGGAATTTGCGGGATGCTCGTCCTTAATATACATGATAAATGTTTCCGCATAATGATACTATACCGTGGATCTAACAGAGCCAGTTGTTCGTTCCTTTCTACCACATAGCCACCCTAGAACACCCCTTCTACGAAATTTCAGGTACTCATGCGAGACGGTACTGGGTATGAGCTCTGTACAGAATAGCGGCTGTTTTATGGTGAACCGAGGATGCCCAAATAGCTTTTCGGCCCCATTGGATCAGTGTGCCGCGGGCATGTGTGATGCTTAGTGGCTCATAATCCTGGACACCAATCTTCAAGTTGGGGAACAACACAGTCCCATGGTTCTGGTAAGACGTTCGTCCATCCTAACGGCACACTCGTCAGCGCCTGACTTCGTACGCGAGAATTTGTTTCAGACCAGTGGCGAGGAAACGGGGGTTCAGAGTCTAATTAAATGAAGATATCAAGGCGGCGCTATTGCAACCGCTCATTGAGCATTCCTGACATTTGTTGATTCATCATATAGGTGGAAAGAGTAGAAAGAAAATGGTCTTGCTTACCCCTGGTGACTCGGACAATGTGACTTGTTCGTCGCAAGCGGGATGATAGCCTTGCCTAGATATGCTATTCGCGTATCAGCAGACTGTTCCTTACTTCGCAGTATCAAGCGAACGGTTGTTGAACAATTAAGGTTCAGAGTCTAATTAAAATGGACATCAATGCGCCGCTGATGCGGTCGCTCAGGAAAGGTTTCATATATTTGGGTCATCATAGGTGGATAAATGAGTCAAGAGATTGATCTTCCGCACCTGACACTGGTGAATTCTGGACATAATGACACAAGCTGAAGGGTTTGATAGCTGGACACCCTTTTAGATTGTCAGCGTATAGGCCCTTTGTTCGCAAAACGAGGGCAGATTGTAGCCACGCAATTACATTCAGAGGGTCTTATGAAGATTGGTATCATGGCATCCCTGGAAGGGTCGCTCATATGCATACTGAGCATAATTTTGAGTCATCAGGAGGGAAATAGTGGCCAGTGGAACAGGTTGGAAAATATTCCACGTACCTTGAAGTCATGCATTTAATTTATGATGCAGATGTGGAAGTGCATTAGTCTCCAGAAGCGAGGAACCAAGCTCGAACTCAACCATGCTCTAGTTGCTCAATGCCAGTCACCAATTGGTCCAGCTTGTCACTGGTATCGTCTTGAAACAGACGCTGCATCGAATGACATCTGTCCCATGTTTAGAGCACAGAAACATCTCGATAGAATTGTGGGTACTCACAAATAGTTGAAGCTCTTCCTTTCAGCCTCCTCTTCCAGCTCCTCTGACTTCACCGCTGCAACTTCCAGTACTTGTTCCGGTACATTCGCTAGACGCGCAACGTTGAGCCTACCGATAGTCAGTCACCTTTAAGCGAAGGCTGGGAGCGACTTCTGGCGTACCCATAGGAACGGTGAGCCACGCCCTCTCCAATCTCGTACAGAAAGGTGATATCTTGGCCACTGTCACCACTCTCATGAAACTTCATATGGACGTTCTTCAACTCGCCATTCTCAAACCCTTTGGCAAGCGCACTGAGGTTCTGGTAATGCGTGATGAACAAGGTCAGGCTCTTTGTCTCCCTAACCACATGGTCAAGCACAGCCTGCGCGATAGCCACGCCGTCATGAGTCGAGGTACCTCTTCCCAGCTCATCGAGGATGATCAACGACCTCGGCGATGCCTGCTTCAAGATGTTCGATGTCTCGGAGAGCTCCACCATGAACGTGGATTCTCCGGCCATCATATTATCAAAAGCGCCCATCCGAGTGAAAACCGCATCAAGCATGCCTAGCTTGGCAGAGGCTGCTGGGACGTACGAGCCGATCTGGCCCATGATGGCGATGAGGGCTATTTGCCTCACGTAGCTCGACTTACCACCCATGTTCGGACCTGTGATGAGTAGCGCCCGGGTTGCGTCGAAGGCCAAGCCGGTGTCGTTCGGTACATATGCGTCGAGTAGGAGCTGCTCGACCATGGGATGTCTCCCTTGTCTGACTGAGATGCAGACTTTTTCGGTGTACTCCGGCTTCACATACCCAGGCTGTCCAGCGACGGCCGCAAGGGACAGCAAGCAGTCGAGGGTTGCGAGAGCCTGTATGCAATCTCGGAAGGATTGATAATTAGTAGAAACATCGGAGAGAAGCTGAGAAAACGCGATGTCACATGCGGCTGCCAATGCTTCCTTGTGCTGGTCCCGTTCTCTAATGAGTCGAACGACTTCTGGGGTGTGATAGCGTGACAGCTTCTTCGTACCACTGATCTTGGCCCATGAAGCGGGCACCTTCTTTGTCATTGTGTTATCGACCTCAATGAGGTATTCTATACACGATACCGTCACAAAGTCGACTTTCTTCTTCCCCAACTTAGTGGCGGCAACAGCTCGATGAGAGTCTAGCTCGTGTTCTACGCTGGCGATGCCAAGTTTGTGTTCTGTGATGTCTTCACTCTCGACCTCCTCGCGGAAGAACCCATATTTGTCGTCGGTCTTGGCTGCTTCAGAGTTGATTCTGTCGAGAAAGGTGATGACAGAATCTACGATTGTAGGAAGTGCAAAGACGGCTTCGTTGAGTACATCCGATTTGAAACCAGCGTCTTTGAGTATCTTCACAGCTGCAAATTCGTTGCCGATACGTTGCATCGTCTGCAGAACGGTCAAGAGCTCAGGCCTGGTGCACTGCTACTTATCAGTCCAGTCCTCAAAAGGGCTTTCGTGTCACCTACCTTGCCATAGTATATTCGGATCAAGCTTTTCTCGAGATCACTTCTGATTTGAGCCAGTAAGTGCTTGATCTTGTCAACCTTGGCTGTGCTCTCGCCATGGAGAAGCTCTTCCACAGCCGATGTCCGCTCTTCTAATTGAGCCTGCACTAGCAGCGGCCGGCCTACCCATTTGCGAAGGAGACGTTGTCCAAAACGGGTTTTCGTTCGGTCCAAGGTCCAGAACAGGCTGCCCCTTTCCGAGTGATCTGTCTGGTTCTGGTAGATCTCGAGACTAGTCAATGTCGTGCCATTGAGTAGCATGTGTGATCGCGCACTGAAGGATTGAAAATATTTGGTGAGATCGAAGACATGCTCCAGACCATACTCTGACATATGAGTGATCATTGCCGACAAACATATAGTCACATCTTCAGGAAGTTTGAGAACCTTATCAAGGAGTCTATTAGCCTTCTCGTCTTCTTGACTACTAGCAGGCTTCATCTTTCCAGCATAGAAGTTCGAGACGTGACTGTACGCTTGAGCTGCCATGGTCTTTGGCTTGTCTACCCGCTCGACACGAACCTTGTCCCCAAAGACGTTCATCTTGCTGCCAGAAAGATGCTGGACCAACTTATCTGTTGCTCTGGAGAGGTCTCCTACTATTAGTATCTCGCAAGGAGCGATATGTAGTAATCGTGTTTCGATCTCGCTCCGCATGAAACCATCTTCGAAGTCGTCGTAAATAACGTCCCCTGTAGCTGGCTGTACTGCGACGATACCGACCTGCACCTTTTCGTCCGTTCCCCAACCCTTGGCGTTGGTTTCCGTAATGCACACCAGATAGCCAGTGGCTGGAGCACCGCCACTGGGAGCGCTTATGGGTCCCTCCAGACCCTCAATGTCATCAATATAGGTCCCTTTAGTGTAGAGGTTGGTGAGCTTTCGAACGAATGGTGCATTGCGGTTGTCGCCAGCCGCTTTCAAGGCCGCTGTTTCCAACTGACGCACCACGCCAACCTTGTGTCCAGCATTCACCAACCGCTTGACGTGGACATGAAGCCGGTGCACTGGCACGCTAGCCGAGGCAAAGCGGTCAAGATGAGCTTCTGAGACGTGCTCATCGTACCTCATCTTGCCGGGAATGCAGACAATACTGAGCTCCTTGGCAGCTATCCTTGCGTCTTCGCCGAAGAATCTAAACTTATAGCCAACCTCAACTATCAACACAGTATCCATATTGGCTCGTTTGATATCCAGGAATTGTTTTTCCATCGGTGTTAACTTGCTTGCTCCTTTCTTGGCGGCAGCGCCTTTCTTGCCCTTGGTTACGGGTTTCGGCGACTGCTGCTCTTCGGCCTCCTCAGCATCATTCGCGTCAGGCTCGCCATCACCATTGTCCTCCACATTCTGCCAATTGCGTCTCTTTATCTCAGCAATACTATCGGGCCGGCCAAGCTTTTTCACGAAGCTTTGGTGTAATCTCTCTTTTCGTTGGGCAGTCTCTTCATCATGCATTCCGTTATTCTCCTCATTCCCTCTTGGCGAGATAGAGTATATGTATTTCGAGGTTTGCTCCGTGACCCTTGGCTTCTTCACTTGATCTGAGGCGATCGAGATGAGTTTCGAGCTTTCGGAATCATGCCCTTCTGGTTTTGAATTCAGCGGCCCCTGTCGGTGTTCCTCCGACACACGCCGTCTTTTCGCATGTGATTCCTCGTTTCCCAGTCGGCTGCCCTCGGTGTCAACATCCTCAAAACCTCGCTTAGGTGAGAGCCGCCCTGTGGACTCGGAGTTATCCTCCTCCTCCTCGTCCAAGGCAATGAACAGCGAAGCGCTGCCGTCATGACGGCTTACTTTGTCGCTGGGAGCCTGCTTCGATGCGAATGACGCTGCAGGTGTCAAAGCTGGGGGCGACTTGGATGTGCTGGCGTTCTTGGTAAAGAAAGTAGAGATAGACTGCTGCTTCTTGGCCGGCGGCAATGTCTGTGAAGACTTGGAAAGTCCTACCATATCTAGGCGGATACTCAGCCCATTGGTCTATATTCAAGGCGTCTCACAGGGGCCAAATCATTCAAGGATCATTGTTGGTGCCTGTCTATGGAATTGTGATGGCTGTCAGAACGAGGAATCTCGCGTACCCACGCGTCTAGCGCCGCGCTAGGGTTTTATTGAGTCAAGTCTACCTTAAGAAGGGATTGAAAAAGAACGGAAGCCGGTCTGCAATATGGTGATTTTGTGATGTCTATGCTCCACACTACTGCTGTAACATGGTGATGATTTACTACGCAGTACAATCTGATAACCGCGATGTATTCTGGGGGCCAACAAAGAGCGAGCGATGCTAATTAAAGCCCATCACCCTTGCATGCCTGCACCCTAATCTACAGCCAAAATTGATGTCTATGCTTTGGTTGCCAAAAATACTGAAGCATGTAGGTGCCTGGAATAAGGCATGAATAATCTTTGTGCCCTTAGAACAGCCCGAAGAGCATTTTCTCCATCTCCTCAACCCCTGTTCTGATGCTCCGCCCTACTGCTGGTAATGGCGATGATACCGTAAAAATGCGTATAGATGGAAGAAGGAGTACCAGAAAAGCACTGCTGAGTCGATGGATTCACTACTTTCCTGATCCGGTGTGCTTGGTGCTCGGCTTAGGCAAAGCCGCAGTCGGAGGAGCACGAGTATGGAGATTAGGGTGTGATTGACCGTCGTAGCGATCAGGGCCGTTGTGGGAAACCTTGAACGCATTCAATTGCTGAAAGATGTGAAGGTATGATCCATGTTGCTGTTGCCGGTTCTGAGGATTTAGTGGATTGACAGACAAACCCCAGAGCCTGTGGTCGGAAAGGCCACCAAAGTCCATCTGTGGGGGTAAGCTGTTGAAGAACTGGGGTGGATCGTTCCCAGTCACGGAAAAGTAGCGTTGCGTAATCCTTTCTGGCTCTGCGCTCCTAGCTTCGTTGACGTTGTCACCATTCCTACTGAGTATGGGCGCTGTGTTCTCCTTCTCCGGATCTATCCTTCGTGATGTAGATGTTGTGGATCGTTGATCTGGGAGCTTTTGCTGCACTGCTCCGCCACTCCCATCTTTCATAATCGAAAGGGATGCTCCTCGGCCAACGGTCGCTTTATTCATCCTTGAAGGGGCCGGGGCCTCCAGGAACGTGGTGTTCGAAAGCTCAGTGTACTGACTTTGTGTGAGGATATCATCATTCGCTGACGGCTGATTTCCGAAGGTCTGGGAGGTATGGGTGGGCCCGGGCGGTCTAGAATCCTCAAAGACAGCAAATTTTCGCGAAGAGGTAAATTTCGGCATACCCATGTTCAAACACCATTCAACGGCTTCCTCGGGGCGGTTCTGAAAATTCTTGTAGTCGGAAGCATCCTTCTGTCTGTTCACATCACGTGTGAAGGGGTCTTCAAGTCCAGCTACCTGAAGGGACCGACTGGGGATGGGTGCTTTTGCAGCTCGTGGGATACCCTTTGTAGTCGGGATATTCGTGCTTAGCTCACCAAGAGCGATTTTGCCAAGCTTTGCCCGCCGACGTTTCGGCTTCGGAGTGACCTCCTGGATGGGACTACTCTCAACATTCCCCGTGATGACTCGAGCCTTCTTCAGTGTCCATTCGGGAAAGTATATCTGCTCAATAGGCTCAACCCTGTCTGAGTTACGTTCCATCGACGCGAGCAGAGAATGCTCCTTTTTCTGGTTGCGCAGCCGCTGCGAGTTTGGGCTTGCTGAGTCAAATAATGCCATCCCTGGATAATGCGGTCCCTTAAGTTTAAGAAGGTGAGCCCCACTGGCCTCGCTCAGCTGAGGACTTTGCCCGTTAGTGGAACCTCGATTGGGAGTGCTGGCCTTCGATTGTCGTGACTTCATGATCGGTATTGGATGGGGTGCAACAGCGGAATGGGCAGCAAGAGTGGGTGGATCGGGGTATGAAGGTTTAAGAGGGCTTGATGGGTATGGCCATTGGAGCTCGCTTTCCTCGTCCACATCAGACTTGATCATAAAGCTGCGAGCTCCAAGACAATTGGCATGCTCGAAGTCGAGATCATACTGCAGAATGGCAGGCGTTCGAGATCGTGCACGAACGATGTGTGTTCGGTGTAGCGGTGCAGTGTCGAGTGGCCGCGACTCTTGGCGAGGAGACCGATGTCCAGACCAATGAAGGCCATCACCAGGCTCTAGGAACAAGGAAAGTTGCGGGTCGATGGGAACTTGTGTAGTGGGCTTAGCAGTTGGTCGTCGTGCAATGGGCTGTTTCCTTTTCGACTTCTGCTGAGGCGCTTCTGCTTTGACAACAACTGATGAACGGTCTCTTAAGTGTCTCGATTTACCTTTGGCACTCTTCGAGTCCTTCTGAGCCATACGCTGCGCAAGCAACTTCTCAATCTGGTTCACTTCGTACCATGTGTTGTATGCTTCCAGCCGCTCATGGAAGGCGTCATCATGATGGCTTCGCAGTTGAGCGTTCTTGCATTGGTACAGATGGCCTTTGGAGGAAACATGCGTCAAAAGATGAGATAAGTCGCTGAAATGGGGTGCCTCTGGACAGATCTTGCAAAGAAGTGGGATGAGATCCATCGGAGCAGGTACTAGCCCAAGGGTAGAATGTGCAGAAGCGAGGAAGCAATGATGAAGCGAACGACGGTGCTCCTTGCTCAGGATTGCATGGAATTGCAATGCACCTCCCAATCGTACAGCAGCGGTGATTGGGAGTGGGTGCGAGTGAATAAAGAAGGAAGAGAAGTTGCACTTGGAAGTATAAAACTAAGCCGGTCTCGCTAGAAGGGAGTAACGGATATCCGTTCCGATGCAGGGCAGGTACGACCGGCAACCGAGAAGAGACAACAGTAGTAACTATTGTCTAGGACGGAGTCGTATTACCGCGAGAGACAACTCGTCAAAGCTTTCACGTTGTGCAAAGCGTGATACTATCCTAGATCTCGCAGTCTTAGCGCAGGTCCCTAGTCTCTAGCCTGATGATTAATTCATACGTGTCCGTCGATTCATAGGAACGGAACCCTCTACACTGCGTGTACCTCGGGTATCTACAGGTCACATCTACAATGTTGCACTTATAGAGGACTACTGCAGCCATAGGGGGAGTTTGCTCTTCTCTTGCCTTGTATCCCAGCAGCAACAAAGTAGCGGGAAATGGGCTATTAGATGGGAAGAGGATAATGAGTGTCGATGGCCAACAGAGACATTGATGACCTACCCTTCCTTTTAGGAGTTGAGTATACGCTTCGTGACAGCGAGTGGCATTCCACTATTGTTTGTAGTCAGTAATGGCCTCGTCTGTCATTCGAAGACTGGAACTTACTATATTGGATCCACTTTCTCTAAGCCTGCATGCCCAAGTAGACTCAAACCTGCAATGCCGAAGAACGTATGAAACACATCGACCATATCACCTGGCCGGTCGGCAAGGCCACCTACCTCGCCATCCTGATCGCCGTCAGCTCACGAAACATCGAGGCGGGACAACCTGACCTGGCATTGTAAAATGAACTTGGCCAGTTTAGTGCCATCGATCCAATGGACTCGGTCGATCATTGCTAAGCTGCTCATCACCCACCAACTGTAGCACACGTCCTCAAGCTTTTCAGGTCTGCCATTGAGACCGCCGTTGTTTAGCTGGCGCTCACTCAGCCAGCCGCCTAGTCGATCCTTGTCGATGAGGTGCAGTTGACCCGTTATAGCTAGTGCTCCCACACAGGTAAAGATTTGGCCTGCGTGAGACTCCGCGCCAGGACTGACTCCGTAGCCCCCATCGAAATTACAGCACGCTTGTACATAAGAGATAGCTCTTTGCACGTCGACAAGGGATGACAGATGTAAGAGTGATAGTGCGTTCAAAGCTCCGTAAAGGAAACGGGTATCGGTCTCGCCCCATTCGTCACCAGCAAAGGAGCCTGTGCTTTTGTTCTGCAGACGGGCAATGACTTGTCTTCAACGTCAGATGCTAGGACTTGGCTTTCTCCTGGTACAGAGGCGGCTCACATTCTCCAACTCGAAACTTGCCACCTTTGCCTCGAATTTCCAACTCATCGAAAGCATCCACGGTAGCTAAAATCTGAACCGCGCTTACGGTATAAAGCATGTGAGCATCGTGGCCTGGAGCTGCCCCGAAGCCACCATTCTCATGCTGACATGAGAGGACGAAGTCGATGGTCTCTTGACGTGGTAGTGCCTCAGGGTGGCCAAGCAGATGCAGCGCTGTCAGACCCCAGTACACGCCATTCAAGCGCAGGTGCTCAGTCAGCCAGTACTCCAGCTCATCCTTCCTCTATCTTTAGATGAGCGAGCGTCCTTGAATCACGAAATACCGGCTAACCGTATCGAGGGTCTGAATATACTTGACGTGTTTGTCGATGTACAGCTCCAGATCCTCTGGGAGACCGACGCCTGATGAGCCCCCTCTGCCTGGACCAGACACCAAAGACATGGCGCGAAGGATGAATCCTATATTACTCAAATAGAGGGCGATAAAGGGGTGTATTCAGTCTGTAAGAGAAGGCCTGAATGGGCTTCGATTGATGCAAGATCTTTGGGATGACGATATGTGGTTGCGGCAGCAGCACGACTTTGTACTTGGCTTGTACCTGAGTGCCAAGAGCTGCACGTGCCGGCGGTTAAAGCGAGCCGTGTTTCGAGCCGCTGTTTTAGGATGCAGCGCCAGTCTTGGCGCCTTTTATGCCCTGCATAAGCGTTACCGTCAGGGGGTTGCACATTCCCGAACGTTGTGCCCCCCACCAGTCGATCCGAAGGCCATTTGCGAGGCCCATGATTGACCGACGCAGACTCAACCTCTCAGCACTCGGACCAAATCAACGCTTTTTCCGGCCTCCTCTTCTGCCACCGTTTCAATCTAAATTTGGAAAAACGCCGTCGGCATAGCTTTATCTTTGCTGTCAAAGACTTTTCTCCACTAGTGAAAAATCCAGTCTTTGTTGCTTCATCTCACCACTGCGGCTTGACTCACTTACTCAGGCCTCTGCTACCACGGGTCTATATTCATTTGCCTTACCTTACATCGTATAAGCCTTTTGTCTCGACGCCGGTCGTCCATCCTCTTCTCTTGTTCCTGCCAATTGCTCCTTGGTCATATTCGTGGAACGAAAAGCAAAGGACTTTAGGCGATTTTGGCACCCGGCCTCCGCATTAAGCTATACAATTTTCAAAAAGCTCTAAAGCATTGTGGTAGTCTGGGCCTAGTGGCCGTATACTGCATTCTTAGCAAGGGTAGGTTGTTTCTTATGCTGATACGGTGGGCGTCCACTTGTCAACATGTATGGGCCAGCTGCAGTCGGGCAGCCTGCATGTCATCACTGCGCCTGGTATCGTCGAAGTGTCACTTTTGTACGCAGCTGCTGGATCGAGACAGCAGTCTGAAAGAGCCCCTTTGTCAATGTGGTAATGGCTGACGAAGACTGGTACACACAGCCCCTAACCGGTTCCTCGCAAACATACCATTACCAAGATCCGTCGTGAGATGCGCCATTCAGGAACATCCTTTCCTTACCCTGGGAAGCCTTTGCCAGCAGAAAGGCGACAGAATCGAACAGTACAAACACCATCTAAAGAGTGTCGGTTGAATTTGCTTTGAGTGGGGATACGAAATCACGGAATTACGGAGTGACTGTTTCCAACAGCCTGAGCAAAACCAATTCAATGGTTGGGACCGCGAACATACAATAAAGGCAGCCGTTATGGCCATGCCGCAGACATTATCTGTGGCAACCCCCAATACTGCATCACCAGTCAGTAGCGTCATCACGTCCCCAACCGAACCAAGAAGCAGGTCTCCGTCGCCAAGCAGCCCTGTTCCTCAACAAGTGCGTAAAGCTTCCCTGAGCTCAAGATCAAAGAGTGAGATTGAGATTGAGCCATACAATGAACGCGAGCCGTCTCTTGATCCTGGATCCCCGACATTAACCTCACTTCCCCCTTTCCCCTCGTCACCAAAGAATAGTCCCAAGCACGGACGGGACCAGTCTAAGTCCTTCTTCGCGAATTTGAAGGCTTCGAAATCATCGAACAAGATCCATAATATTGAACCAACCATCAGACCTGTTGCTCAGAGCACTACACGGAGTCTCAACGAGCCCAAAGAGAACATACTCTACTCGTTGCGGAAAAGCCCAGGGTCAACCCCGGATTTGAGCAAGTCGAAGTTTGGCAACGCTTCGGCTGATGCATCTGACGGTGAGTCGATCCTTCATCTTCTGGTTCTTACGTTGATCCCATCCAGTAGATTCAGAGTCTCAAGGCTTTGGCGATGTACCTCACCATCCAGTAGGACCCTCTGTACGATCGGACACCGCCAATGTTGAGAGCCAGTCAAGATACAACAACCAAAATGCCAAGCCTCGATTCGCACAACTACTCACCAGAACACGGTCAATGAGGATGGACGAGAACGGTCGAAGATCAAAACCTCCGACTCCTATTCGAACCACAAATCCCGACGTATTCTACCAGGCAGATGATCCTGACGACTCCTCGTTGAAGAGTGCCCCGTTGCCGCAAGACAGAGATCGTTCAATAGGAGATACGACGGGCTCGGCTAGCCGTAACCGTTCCGCAGATCGCCAGCCTCCGCCAATCCGTCAACCTGCGCAAAGACACACTCGAGGCGGTTCGACAAGTCGGAGAAACCACAATGAGGCTAGCCTTGGACTCGCACCCTCGCAGTCCGGTTCACCTCGAGAAGGAGCCGGCGCTCACCTCTTAACGAACATCAAGAACACATCTTCTCGCGCCACAGACGGGCTTGGAAAGGCGGGGAAAGGATTCTTGAACAAAATCACCCGTAGTGGAAGCACCAATTCGAGAGACACGGCCGACGATGAACCATATGTGTGTACCACGATCAACCTCCCCTTAGTGGAGCAGACTCGACGAACACGCATAGCGAAGCGGTTGGAAGACTCAAAGGACAAGACAGAGTTTTGGATGCCTGCTTTACCGTGGAGGTGCATTGAGTAAGTATTTTGAGTGTGAGTGTGTTATCATATTCCCTACTAACACAATCTCAGCTACCTGAACTTTAGAGGCTGCGAAGAGGAGGGTCTTTACCGTGTGCCAGGCAGCGGCCAGAAAGTCAAAGAGTGGCAGCGACGGTTCGACTTAGGTAAATTCAACACGAGGATGGTTGAGATACTGTGCTTACGATTATTGCAGAGCACGATATTAACCTGTTCAACGAGTCTGAACTTTACGACATCAACATCATCGGTTCAATGTTCAAAGCCTGGCTAAGAGACCTGCCCAGTGAGATACTACCAAAGGAGACGCAAAACCGCATTGCCAGAGGATGTGTCGGCGCGAAGGAGGTTCCTCAGATGCTCAAGGACGAGCTCTCAATGCTCCCTCCGTGGAACTATTACCTCCTTTTTGCAATCACCTGCCACCTCAGCCTCCTCCATGCCTATGTGGACAAAAACAGGATGAATTACAACAATCTAGTGATCTGTTTTCAACCAGCATTAAGGATAGACAGCTTCTGCTTCCAATTCCTGGTCTGCGACTGGCGCAGCTGCTGGCAAGGATGTTGGACCGAGAAGGAGGCCTTGCAGCAGGAATACCACATGCTCGATCGTCTCCAGTCAAGCGGAGGTGACAGTTCAGGAGGCTCTATTGTCATGGAAGAACGTCCAGCGGGATCCTCACAGAGCAGCAAACCTAAGCTTTTTGGCCGCAATCAGGACCGGAACAAACCTCCACCACTCTCCCTGACCAGGCCGAGCGAAGAGCATCTTCTCACTCCCGACGCAAATCCAAACAACCATACAAGGAAGAAGTCTCAACCACCAGAGCTGGAGCCTATGATGCCTTTGTCGCCAATCGGCCTTTGAGTTGATTGGCCCAAGAACATCCTGTTTCGTCGGCTTCCACGGTCTCACATGTTACAGCGTCCACATGTCCCAGCTGTATGGACATCTCAGACTTGATGGATACGATTCGCGATTTCACGTATTCACGCACCGATTGGCTAGCTCTGATTAGGCCATAATGTATTGTATCTCGATATTGTCGTTCTTCAGCGGATCAGCATCACTGGTGGGTTGTACGATAAGAGCCAGAGAATGGAAACCCGAGTTGCCGTTTCCTCGAACAAGCGTTTCAAGCCGTTGAACCTGCTTCCATTGCTCCCATGACCTCAAGCAACCCCCCCATCAACGCCATCAATGCTAAATTCCACACGACCGCTCAACCCGCACCCTGGCCCTTTCTGCCCTTTCTCTCATTGGCCCTCTCCTTCCTCTCGTTCCTCCTTACCTTCTCCTTCCTCTCCCTCCTGCCCTCCCCTCTGACCTCCTCCCCTTTCCCCAACTTGCGCTCCTTCCCCTCATCAACCTCCACGATCCAATCCCCCTCCCCTTCCTTGTTCCTCCCCTTGTACCCCCATTTTGGCGTCCACTCACCCTTCGCCTCATCGTATACCATCTTCCCCTCCCCGCTCTTCTTATCCTTGATCCCCTTCTTCTTCGCGAACTTCTCCCATTTCGTCTCTTGCTTTTCGGCGGGGAGGGGTTTCTCGCGGGGCAAAGCGGTGGTGGGCGGTGGGAGGGTCATCAACAGGCCATTGGCGGGGGAGGATGTTATGGGGCATGTGGTCAGGAGCTGGTTTATGAGGCCCTGGGCGGCATCGCGGGCGGTGGCTTTGAGGATGACTTCGGAGGGGGAGGGGGGAAGGGGGTTTGCGTCGTTGCAGAGGAGGTTGCCGAGGTCGAAGGTGTAGGGTATGGGTTTTGTGACTGTGACGGAGCTGGACAAGTAATTCAGTGGTGGGGTGGATTGGGGGGTTAAGAGGGGAAGCAGTACGGTTTCTCGGGTTTCGGATCTGTGGAGGAGGGGGTGGGGGTCGTCGTTGTGGCTGGTACAGATTTATTGAGTGTATCTGGCTCACTGACAGTAGCCATTGCGACGAGAACTCGTGCGCAAATTCCAATATGATAGCCTTGGTGCGCTGTGTTTGAGAGTAGCTTGTGGGCTTTCAACTTTTCGAAACCCACGCTAGCAAAGCGGAAGGCTTCCGCACGCTGAAAAAGCATCACGACCTCTCATCTCCTGAGACTTGGCTGAGCTCGTTGTTGCTCTCGAGATCATTCATTACCGAGACGATGGCTCTCCAACCGTGCTGGCGCTGCCTCTCAATACCTCCTCCGCGAGCCCCCACCACCCTTACCACCTCCCACGTTCTCACTCCCGCCTCAACCGTCTCTTTCTCAACCAGCAGCACCCCCTTCTCCCGTGTCCAAACAGCCACCATTGCTGTCCGCGGCGCTCGCACGACCTTCATCAAAAAGAAGAAGAAGTTCGCCGAAGAGGATAGGTCCAAAAGGCCCGCGCCCGGCGAGAGAAAAGCGCTCCGCAAGCGGATCGTCCTCTCGAATACAAATGCGCTAGAAGTGCAGGGCCTGCCGGAAATTTCCAACGATAAGCTCGGGCACGAAGGACTCAAGGGCCAAGTACTGGGGATATCGAATCCGGTGATAGATCAATTGAGGGCGGTAGAAGCCTTCAAGACGACGCAGGCATGGGGGTTCTTCCGAAAGCCGGCGATGCTAGTACGGGACGAGACAGTGGAGTTGGGAAGGATGATGGAGGAGGCAGAAAGAGAGAGGAGGACGGTGAGGAGGGTGTTAGTTGGGGACAAGGGAAGTGGGAAGAGTCTGCTGGCGTTGCAGGCTATGACGTTGGGGTTCTTGAAGGGGTGGACGGTCATTAATATCCCTGAAGGTATCTTCTTCTCCATTTCATCCCAACCTTTATCACCCAGATAGCATAGGCTGACTGTGGTGCTGCGAGAATAGCGCAAGAATTAACAATAGGCCACACCCCCTACGCCCCTCTGCCCTCCACTCCCCTCTTCACCCAAAAACTCTACCTCGCCTCCCTCCTGACAGCCCTCCACCGCGCCAACCCCCACCTCGAGAACCTGACCCTCTCCTCTCCGCCCTCCACCTTCCCCATCCCCATACCAGACAACATCGCCCTCTCGCGCCTCGCCTCCCTCGGCGCCTCCGACCCGGACATCGCCCCCCAAACCTTCTCCCTCCTCCTCTCCGAACTCACTCTTCCGCCCTCCTCCCTCCCTGCTTCCCAACACCGCCCACCCCTCCTCGTCTCAATGGACAGTCTCGCCCACGCCCTGAAACCGGACACAGCCTACCGCACCGCAAGCTTCAAGCCCATCCACGCGCTCGACCTCGCGGTCGTGGACACCTTCATGGGATTCCTCTCTGGGAAATCCAAACTCCCCAACGGAGGCCTCGTCCTAGGCGTCTCATCCGCATCCAACACCCAGCGCAACCCATCTCTCGACCTCGCCCTCTCGCAACTACAGGCCCCCCGGACACAACAATCACCGACTCTTGCTGTCCCTGACCCAAACCACCATAACTCCGTGTCGGTACAAGGGAACCCCTTCACGAGCTACGATCCGCGCGTGCTCTCGATTTTTCAGAATAGTAACCCAGGGAAGGTGGAGGTGCAGGAGGTGAAGGGGCTGAGCAAGGAGGAGGCGAGGGGGCTGATGGAGTATTGGGCGAGGAGTGGGCTGATACGGGAGGTGGTTAGTGAGGGGTTTGTGAGCGAGAAGTGGAGCTTGAGCGGGGGTGGGTTGATCGGGGAGATGGAGAGGGGGGTTCTGGGGGGGAGGATATAGGGGAGGATATAGAGGAGATGGGAAGACGGGGCAATGGTGGAGATTTGTAGAGATGGCTTTGGAACGGCGGACAATAAGGATGTTTTGGGTAGCCACCATGTGTTCGGGTACTGATATGCTACTTATTGGGCTTCGAGCTTTGGAAACCGATGGCATACTTGCGGTTAAGATGGGGTACCGCTATGCATTGGAGGTAGATATGTTAGTGCGGGGTGTAATCACCATCAACGCCATCACCATAAAGGTTTAAATCCCTTTTGCGAAGGCTAGCATCAAGATAGCTGAAGCCGACTGACAGTCCCTCTTCACAATCACCTTTTTCTACCCCTTTTCCTAATCAGGAGAATTTTGAAGGCTCGGTATTATTTTACGTGCTTGTCCACGACGCGGTGTATATTCTGGTGGTAATGAAGCCATATCCTTGACTTCAGGAGATCAGCCATTAGACTACATTGGGTGAGCTCTGAATAGAGGTTTCTGAGCTGTTCTCCTGCGCTGCCCATGTTTATTGGTGATACCGTATTGTGGTAGGAGGTGCATGAGCTGTTTATGCCAGAGTAGCTACTGTATGTACATAAAAAGCTGGAAATTTAGCTCTGTGGAAAGATCAGTGTGCCTGCCTGTGGCATTAGGCTGTCTTCGGGATGGAAATTACAGACTGGGGACAGAAAACAAGGAGATGCTATTGGATCTGTTGCTGCCTATGCTAGAGTTGCTACAAGGAGATACCCTGTGCGGCAAACGCCCAGCATGGGCATGCAGAAGGCTTCCCTGGAGGACTGACTGGCGAACAGAAAACAAGGAGATGCCGTCGAAACCTGTTGCTGACCATGCTGGATTCGCTACACTGAGATGCCCGGTATGGATAAATCTTCTGCACGGGGTCTTGCAAAAGTTTTCCTTATGCCGGTACAATCAATGTCGGAAATCCGAGGCTGCCTTGACCGGGACTATTATCCGGCCAAGGAGTTGAAGTCGATGGGTACATCCCCAGAGAGCCACTAATGATGTTCTTTCGGCTGGTGTGAGGAAATGTCGGGCTGTCAATCGGATGGAAGGCACGCCGTGAAAGGTAGGTACCGTAGATTGAAGCAACATTCCACTCGGAAGCCGCGTAACGTGGTCTGTAGCGATCGCCATAATGATTAGAGTAGGGCAGCTGATGATTGGCTGGCATCCCACGTCCACATTGGTCGGTCATCGAGCGGTCACCTCCATGATCAGGGTTGCGAGGCTGCTGGGGCGCTCCAGAATTGGCGTTGGGCTGTTGTCTCTGATGAGTTCCCCAACTGTACCAGCTATTCTGGACATCAGGAGACCGACGGTGACGACGCCATGGCTGTGCGCGAGGGGCCGGCTCGTCGACAATGCCGGCACGCTCTAAAGCGTTCCTCAGACCCTCACCTGCCTCGACCGTGGTGGAACCTGTTTCACGTGTGTATGTTTCCATGGGATCTTCTAGCTCCTCCATCACTCTCGGTGGGGTCGGATTTTGGGTAAACTTAATACGCTTGCCATATAAGCGAGGCTCCTCCGCGTTGCTAGTATTAAGTGTCCCCGTAGCTCTGCGTTTCTGACTTTGCGTCAGAGCCGGTGCACGGGCCGGAGACTGGATTGAAGGAGGGGAGTTGGGTTTCTGATTGTTGACTAGGCGTTTGAGATGTTCCAACTCTCGAAGTACTGCTTCATATTTCTTTGTTTCAGGACCTTGTCCGGAATGCTGTGTATCAGCAACAGAAGCTCTCGAAGAGCCAGCGACTTGTATCGGAGGAGCTGTTGTCGATGCGTAAGCTTCCAAACGAACAACTCCGGGGGATACCTGGCTAGGTGATTACCTCTTGGGGATGCTACTGCAGCGCCTGCCAATTCGGCGGTTCCGTAAGTCGGACTAGAGCGAACGTTGGCGTGATGTCCGATCTGATCGCTGTCCCTTGGTGGAGCTCGTTGGGAAGGCCTCGGTATCGGTAAGCTATGGGCGATCGATGGACGGGATCCAAGTGCCAGGGGATGAATAGGATTCGCATCTTCTGTGACCGGCCATAGGGGCTGCTGAAACTGTACGACCGCCTTGGCCTTGCGTCTTTCCGCGCTGTATGAGCTGCACACCGAACCGGGGGTATGCATCTTGCCACAATAGTTACAGGTCTGCGGACGACGCCCGCAGTTTGTGCTGGGGTGAGGTCCAAAGCATTGCTTACATGCCGTTTCGTTCGTGCACTCACTCAGTGTATGCCCGAAGCGCTGACAATTCTTACATGTCTGAACCTCTGAGTCTCGTACAAGCCGTGTACACCGATGCTTCTTCTCTTCCCATTTCAAGCCACGTAAGATCGCTTCATTCCCCTGTTCAGGAGTGGCAAATTCGATCTCAAGATTGGCGACACCCCGTTTCTTTGAATTTCTGTATTGGACGCTCAACAGATCCTTCTGATTGACCAGGCTCGGGAGCGCAGACGCATTTGCGGCGGCGAGCATCTGTGTTGCCATGTAGTTTCTGGTTCTGGGTCGTAAGTTCAACCGATCCACCCGTACACCTTCCATAACCACACCGAATGTGAGGACTGAGTCATCCAAGGTTGACTCTAGCCAATCTAGGTTGTTCAAGGCCGTACCTTCACTTGCGTGCTGGGGAATATCTTTGTTCAAGACTGCACCCGCAGCTTCCGTTTGTGGGCCGAGCTGTCGAGATATTGCTCCAGCCAGCTTCTGGTTCAGTGCAGTGTACGAGTCATGCAGCCTTCTGAAAAGATCGGTCGGTATTCTCCGATCCTTTCCCGTGGAAGACGAGAACGTGCGTAATGTGTTGAAATCCGATTGGAGAGCAGCAAGGTGTTCGGACGCACTTATAGGGTCTGTAGTTCTCAAGTCGGGCCATTTAGTTGTAGGCATTTTGATATGTGAGAGCGAAGAGCGTACTGTAGCGCTGGCGCGATTCGTACGCTTTCCCTCTGTGACAGGTAGGAAGTACAAATCATCTGATGGTGTACATCCAGACCAAGATAGAATGAGAATTGGTGACGAGGTGAGATTTGATTTCTCGGTTGATTGTGAAGACGTGCCAGTAATGGAGCCAAGCTCGGACTTGAGGTAGTTGAACTCTTTGGCGGTTTGTCTACCTCGAGGAACCAGGAAAAGAGCTTCTCACGATACATACAGCGTTTCAAAGAGATGGAAGATGGGAGCACAATGGAAAAACAGATCTCACTCTGTAATGCCCCCACTACATTGACTACTTACTGCACAGTATCGAACAGGATTCTATTGGGTATCTCTATGCATTAATGAAATGAACAAGCCCTAAACCAGCCATACCGACGAGTCAAGGGCCGAATTTTAATTCGCAAACAGCCCACCAACTCCACAGACCACGACTATGTGCCAGTAATGGGCATTCCCTGGAACCCTCGCCTCCTTTACGACTTCCAGACCGTAGAACGTCGCCGAAGGAAGGCCCCTGGCTTTTCAGATGTACATCGAGTGATCTGTGTCGGCGCCATTTGGTGGTTTTGGAACGCAAAAGAAAAGTATGGGGAATCTCACGAGTATCCCAGTACACACAAGGCTCTAATGATGGGACCGCCACGTTCACAGCCTCTGCATCCCGATAGCGATGTACCAGCTAAAGCTCAAACAATTCTTGGCCTTCGTCTCTTAGGAGTTGGCAGAGATGAATTCAACATTCAAAGCTGCTTGGCGTTTTGACGAACGTTCGTGAGATTTCCGTCGGTATGGTGTACAGTTGTTCGCCCGTATGTATCTGTGCACAGGATCCTCCTCCGCTGACATTCACTGTTTCACACGTTTTGGCGTTATAGATCGAGAATTCTCACTCAGAGCACTGAGGGGCTCAGAAGCCTTTCTCTTCTCTCCGGCTAGTTGGTGGGTAGATCCTTTGTGCACTTTACTCCGGGCCAGTACGATAGCTTTCAGTCGCTCCAGTTGCCTGATGATAGCTTCCGTATCCTCCGGTAAAGGAGTCGAGTCAAGATCAACATCAAGGGCGCCGTTTCCTAAAGGAGCGACTTCACGTATGTTCTCTGACACAGTGGCTTGGGTCTCCGGGTCATCATGTCTGACTTGCTGTACTGTTTCAGACTCTGAGAGCGGGTTGGCTGCTGACAAGGGGGTCTGCTCAACTGGCATCATTGACATTGCATTCATTGGAGCAGGGCCCTTGACCTTCCTCGCTTCATCTCTGATTTCGTGCCCAGGTTCAAGCCTGGGGGACTTCTCGAAATTTGACAATTTCATCTGCTTGTCGAGTACGGATGACAAAGCACCCATTTGGGCATGGCATCGGTTGCCCTTTCTCTCAGATGTATCTTCGTGGTCCGATCCACTTTCAGATGTGTCCTCCGAGTCAGACGAATCAGTCTCGGACTCTGATACAGTTGCGACTGCAGCCGTCTCTGCAGGAATTTGAATCTCTTTCGCTTCGAGTCCGATGTTGTGCTTTGGCCCGTCCCTCAAAGGTTCCTCAGGATCTAACAAGCTGGTATGCTCGGTTCGCGCAACGAGATGATCCTGTCTCGTTGAACCTCCAACCTCGCTCTCCGATTCGCTCCTAGAAGTTTCTTCAGAGTCTTTCTGCTCATCTGCCGTAGTTGAGGCGCTTTCCTCCGCTGGATTTGCATCACCGGTAATCGTTGGCTTTCGCAGGTTCACGTTTCCTGTCTGAGTATTTGTTATAGGAGCCACTTGATTTCGAGGCAACCCATTGTTTGACTCAACCATATGAGTGTTACTGAGTCTGCCGGATTCGCGCCAACGGGGTCGCCGCTGTCGAACGGCTGACCTATAATCCCTCATCTCTGTTAATCTATTCTCACATTTAAAATCTCCCCCGTGCTGTATACAGCACGCAGGGCACGTTGACTGGGAAGACGAGCATGTAGAGGAAATATGATTTCCACCACATTTGCCGCATAGAGCTTTGGCGATGCACCGGCCTTCGCTATGGCCATACTGTAAACACTTAACGCAAGGATTTACTTCAGTGTCCTTTACAAATCGTTCGCAGCGGTGGGTTACGCCAGTCCAAGTGAAACCATGCTTGATCACTTGATTTGCGAGTACTGGGGTTCTGAAGTTCAGTAGTAAGCAAGATGGAGGTCCTCCTTTTCGATGTTTATGAAGCCAGGCCATATTCGTGATGTCTCGAGGTCCGGTGAGAGCGGTCAGGCGTGGCGTATTCTCGCTAACGAGGCCCAGTATTTGGGTATCCTTGTCCTTGAAATCTAAGACAGTTTTCGGGTTCCTTACAACATGTGCTACCACACCATTAGTTTCCATGGTTGAAGTGGCGACTACCATGAACCTAAACTTCCACAATTCATTTCGACTTAATGCTTCGAATGTCGCTTTATTCGGGATGAATACTTGAATGTTGCCACCGCTTCGCTTCCGGATCTTGGTGACTGGCGCACCGCCACTGACTTTTTCCGACACAGCGCTGGTCGTACGAATGGCGCTAGTGCATGCCCGAAGAATGTCACCCGACGATATCTCCTTGAAGTGGCTAATGAGATATGGGTTGCCAATCTGAATGGTGAGGTGATAAGCAGTGTTCGATTCGCATTCATGGCTTCGAGCTGACGGTGCCTTGCAATCGACAGCATCAGGTACGGTGTCATCAGTCTCATCAGACGACGAATCGTCACCCGAGATCTCAGTCTCTTGTGAAGCCTCGTGGTTTATGTCCACACCCTTGGTCTCGTTGCCATGGCTTTCGGACTCGCTTACACTGTCGCTATCGTCTTCATTGTCGCTATCGTCTTCACTGTCGCTATCGTCTTCACTGTCGCTATCGTCTTCACTGTCGCTATCGTCTTCACTATCGCTTACATCGTCGATGTTATCTTGAACAGCTGTTGTCGCTTTTACTGCTGCCTCTGGTAACACTTCATCAGTGCAACTCTTCTGCACCACACTTCCTCCTTTCTTAGCGGAATCGCCCTCAGTCTTCACCCAGGGAAGTTTTTCTTGAAGGCTTGAATAAGACGCATAGAGTATGTTGAACAAGTACTTTGGCACATGCTTGTCCTCGTTGGACTCCAAGTAGGTGTGGAGGCCATTAAAGTCATCCTGAAGGGTCTTGGCGTGCTGCGACCAATGTTCCGGAAGTTGGAGGCTCAATTTGGGCCATTTATTTGCGGCCATGGTTGCGTGGCTAGATTGTGTGTGTGGTAATGGTCAATGTACAATCGATACTCAGTGAATCGACGGCCAAACGCGTTGCCACGCGAGAAAGGCGTGTCTGAGCCAAACCAAGACAGCCGTGAAGGTCGGATGTGTATCTTGTAATGTGGTTTCGTTGGTCGTTCTTTGCGATGTCACGATATTCGTATTGCAAGACACCGCATGAAAGCTAAAGATCGATCCGAATCGAGAACTGGATAGGTCTGTTCTCAGAATCAAATTTCGCGTTCCTAGGTCGCGTGGGCTTGGCACTCAGCCGCGCGGCAAATTCTCCGAGATACACGGACGCACCCTCATTATCTTGTGGCTCCAACAAGAATATTGTGAGGGATGGCCCCCCATCACATAATATGAGCGCTTGGGGCTTATAACTCTTCAAGCAAATAGTGGTTTCCTCCACAGAAATGACATAGAGCTCCAACTTCTGGTCTTGAACACTTTCAGATCACAAAGAGTGGCTCAAGTATATTCACTCATAAAGTAGAGGCTGTATTAAGGTCGGCTATCCTGCATGCTGCACTTTTTGCCATAAGAAATACCTTGCCATGACCCAGAAGTGCTGGTCTCGAACCTGAAAAGCATTCCTGTTGTGTCAAATAGGGGGATTTACTACAGAGTACTTCTACGAGGTACATGGGACGCATAGAAGGTGCCAGTAGTCACGTCTTATTTTTGGGCCCTGTGATACCAGCCTTTTCGTTGCTTCACATCCAATTGACTTCAAATATACCGCGCTGCTGAGTCCCTGATTCAATAACCAAAATTGTTGATAAATTGTTTGCAACCATTGAGTAGGAAAGGTGGCACAACAGCCTGCTATTTAATTCTGTTCCATTTGATGGACAAGGTAGAGAATGCTATTGAAGACTCGACCAGCTGCAATATCGAGCACTGACATTGTGCGTGTCTCGCTTACTGCAGAGCATCGATAAATGGTTCCGTACTACCCAACCAAACGCGAGAATCTCCGCAGCTCCTCATTCAAGTTCAACACTACTGCCATCACCCTGAACATTTGTTGTGCAGCTCTGCTCAACATGGACATCAAGACTCAGGATGGCACCGTCTTCAAGGTGCGGGATGTTCCTCAACAGCAATTCATAAGTATCGCTCCTCTAGACTTCTTAGCCTTACTCCTCGAAGATAACCTTGGACTGCCTTGGAAACCATTCAATCGCGGCAACATCACCGAAGTCATAGATATTCTGATGAGCAGATTTCGAGTCGCGCCCTCTGCTACCGTACAACTTCATCCTTCATTCGAAAGCTCTGATAGAAAGGTACAATGAAAATCATCTAGTCTTGGTAAAGTTGATGCTAACACCCATTGCTAAACAAGGTCACCAAAGAGTGGAGACGATTTCTCAAAATCCTGCAATACCCTCTGCCTGCTGTGCCTACGCCGGGAGCCGTGAAGCTTAAAGGGGGCCCATTGACTTTCACGCATGCGGAGATATCCTACGCGCTCCCTAAAACCGACCAGCATGTTTTCCAAGCGAGGGGTTTGTTGAATATCGATCATTTCTTAAGAAGGCTGTGCGGCAAGAAGAACGATAGCAACACGGTTGTACATCGAGGGCTTGTTGAAAGAGCTTTGGGAGAACTTGCACGGCAATGCTTCCCTGGAGCTCCTTGGCTCGCGAAGGGCTTTCTAAAGCAGGTAAGTCAGGTCTTGATGGTAAGATGATTCTCGCCCTAACGCTCACAAATGTCCTATTCTTAGTTCGATCAGTCAGACGAGCGTGACATGTTGGGGCAACGATGGGGCGCACTCCGGGAAAACCTCAATTCCCATCAACAAGACAGAGGATTCAACACCTGGAAGAAAAAGGGTACTTTACCATGCGGCCTCACCGTGGCAACTCCTTTCGAGTCTCATGAACAGGTGGGCCGTATAATTTCGACCTCATTCTCATGTCTAAGAATCACGACACAAACGATGACGGGCTCGCAATTGAAGCTATTAAGGTCCGAAAATCGCTTCTTGTCGGTCACCTTACCCAATCTACAGAATGAGAAATCAGAGAGAAAGGCTGCAAGACGTAAGGTCCAAGAGCACGTCCAACAACATGCTGGCGACGGTCTTACGGGTGCTATTTGGTATGGATTCGCCGAATTCATTGTAGGATACGAGACAAGGGCACAAAGGGATAGAGCACTGCGAACGATATCCGAGGACTCACTCACTCTGGCTTTGAAAGGGGTTCAGCCAATCGGTCCTGGAGGACCAAAATTACATATGTCATGGATAGTCGATTACCACCCCAAAGACACGCCTGCTGCACTATCGAGCGCGCTGCATCGACATTTCGGCGGGACTGGCTATCGTTCCTCATACTCCTTTGGTCAATATGATCAACCAAAGAATATGTTACGCATCGTCTTCCACAACGCTCCGCCCTTCATGGACGACAAACTCAGATTTGGGCTGTCTCCCAGGAAGAAGCTACGGAGACAAGTGGTAACTAGCGACGATTATTCCCTGTGCAAAGAGCAAACACCCACAGAAGGCGGCGCCTTGGCGGCTCATGATATAAAGAAAGAGATGAAGGCCGAAGCTGATATCAACGCAGCTAAGAATCCGAGTTTCGAGATCGGTGAGAGGTCAGAACCTTCCGCTGCCGAAGATGCGGACGGAGAGAAGATATTTGGCTCCGCGCTTAGAAAGGAAACCTCAAGTGAGACCAGCGACGACCTGGCTCGACGAGCACGAACCTTCGGACGCAAGAGTCATACCAAACTCTGCTCCGTGCCATTAATAGCTAGGTCCGTACATGAAAACCCTTCAAGCCCAGCCAGCGGGCTTCATAGTGAGCAGCCGTCAAAGGCAGCACGCACATCACCAGGCAATATGGACATCAGGCCTCAGCTCCTACGTCACAGCAGTGATATTGCGAACCAGCAGCAGCCCGGGATCGTATCTCCCGGAGGACCACTCCAAGAGAAGCCTCGAGATTTCGACGTGGAAGACCGCGATCCGGATCAGGATATCAGCGTTATGGATCAGCGGAGCCGACTTTCCGAGCAATACCTTGGGGAGGCCAGTCAGCAGTATGTGGTGCCCGTGCTAATCGACGATACTTCCTACGTAATCCCTACGTCTGTGGCATTAGCACTAGACACCACTACATTCGACACCTTTGCTCGCTTGTATCTTAATGTTAGCCGTCAAATACCAGAAACCTTGAATGCGAAAACGCTGATCCGGCTGTACCGCGCCTTTCTCGAGACACAATTCCCCGACGACAGCAACGAGACGATTATGGAGGCCTTGCAGCGCGTAAGCTATTGAAATCCTCCTACATTGCAATAATGCTCATGCACTATTAGATCAACTTTAACGAACCCATGAAAGACCCTCGTCCTGTAAGTATTCGTCAAGCATGCGATTGATTGTCCACTGAAGCCATTCCAGGGTGCTACATCATTCCCCTTTACAATGGCTGCCCGTAACGCGTACCACAAGGAAGTCTTCGAACTTTCAGAAGCATTAAGGATTCGAGCTACCACAATTACCTCCGATAGACATACCACTGGTAATAACAGTATCACTCAGCAGACCACGTCTTGCGACCAAGACATCGAGCAAGACCAATCAGCCCTTGAGAAAGCTTCAACGGCCGTGATTATGGATGGTATCACCCACAAGATTCCCACAGCTTTGGCTCTACCGCTCCGCGAAGTCACCTTCAACACCTTTGCTCGCATGTATATGCAAATTGGATCTCAAGAGCCGGGAAAGCTGAACAGCACGACCCTGCTTAAGCTCTATCGCACCTTCTTGGATACGCAAATCCATGACATCGAGGGCGAGCTCAAGATTGATGCCTTTCAGCGTGTAAGCTTTCCGAGATTCACGCGATCACTATCCGCTGACTTAATGCTAGCTCAATTTCGAGGAAGCCGTCATCAACACGCGCCCTGTAAGTGGTTGCTCTCCAAACAAAAAAACTGACCTAATGTCGTTTCAGGCCGGCCTGTCCTATCCCTTCTTCATAGAGAGCCCTTACGTTTACCACAAGGGGCTCCTAGTCTTGCCAGAAAAGCCACAACCTACGGCAGCGACTTTCTTCTCCGCATTACCCGCTACCGGCGACGAGACGCTCGTTCAGCAGCCCAAAACCCCATCTCTCAACCGCCAGACATTATACAACACCGCTGGCGTAGTAGCGGGCTCAGAACGTAAGGTATCAGACCCTTAACCTCCATCTCTTCTTGAACAACGCTTGCTTGTTGAAACTGACATATTCAAGCGAACCTTGAGCAGCAAATACTCAAGCTCAAGCTCTAAGCCCGCTTCCTTCGAAATTACGCCCTCCGCATCTATCCACCAAAAGCCGCCAAAGCCTGACATGCTCTCAGCCTTGGAGCGATATTTAGATAACCTAGATGCGGGACTGCAGTTGGAGCGCGAATCAATGGGGACTGATTATAGCAGAGCTATTACTCAGGAAACACTGAAGAAAAAGATGCCGTTTGGCGAGAAACCTCACCTATTGTCGCCTGAACAATAGAGGGTCTTAAGAGGGTGCTTCAATCATAGACTTCGTGTATGCTGAATTTAAAGAGAGAAGAAGAGCATGTTTGCGTCAATCATAAAATCTTTGTTTTCTCCGCCTGTCCTCTGCAGTTCTTAAGCCAGCTCTAAACCCATCCCCATACCCCATCTCCCACCCCACAACAGCCACTTGAACCTCTTCTGCACCTCGGCCACGCTTCCATACCCCCACAGGCTCTTCCATTTCCAACTCCCTTTCCAAGCCCCGCCCATTTACCAGCTCTCATCCTCTATCTCCGCTTCTTCCCCTCCCTCCACCGGCCTCATAGAGCAAAACCCTCCATTTCCCACATGACACCCGTCCTTCCTAGAGCCTATCCACCTTCCATCCCGCATCCATGCCACCTCGCAGCCATCCCAACTCGCACACCACCTCCACCCTCCCAGGCAACCACCTCATCCCCCTTTCCCCTCTCCACGAAAAGCACCAGCCGTTCCGACAATCATTGGCTCCCTCACCCTCACAACTCCCCACTCCCCCAGCCGTACCCCCACCCCCACGCCCCTTCTCAAAGAACAATAGAAAACAAGTAACAATAAGAGTAGCACAAACACCAAGAGTTTCCCTGTTCCTTTTTTTCCCGCTAGCTATCTAGCGCAGACGACAGGTGGGGAAGCTAGCTATCCGAAGAGTATGGACGGGGGGCGAAAGCACGTTTGGGACGGGTATGCTGATGGGCTTGGTATCGGATGAACGGCAGGGGAGGGGATGGAAGGGCAGGGGATGGAAGGACAACAGATGATGGTGCTCCTGCATGTGAAATATTGGGGCCAGATCAATATGTTGATGAACGGTGAGTATATGTGGATATATAGAGGATAAAGAGGAAGGTGCACGTATTATTGTATTCGAGATTCCCGCTATGAACTTTGCCCTCTCCCCTCGTCCCTCCTTCACCCAATGCTGCCCTTTTTCCAACCGTCCATGCAGATGTTCCCACTTCTCTCCCCCTCCCTCACCAAAAATGTCTCCCCAAAATCAATAGAAACAGGGATGGGCGATATAGTCGGGGAGTATTACCACACACAAAACCGCACTCACTCTCCAGACCATATCAACGAAGATGCCCTATGCGCACATTCTTTAACGCCTCGACTCACTGCTGTGAGAAGTAGATCCCCTCCAGCGCTCCCGCCTTCTCTTCCTTTCGATTCTTCCAGTTGCTCTTCTTCGCATCCCGCTTCTTCTTCATCTCCTCCCATCCTTCCTCCTCGTCCTCCTCTTCATTCACTTTCTTCACCGGCCTTATCATTGAACCCAATTTCCCGGCCGTGCTCATACTCAAGCTGCTCGCCGGCCTTGACACTCCTTCGTCGATAGCTGGTATATACACCGGTCTGTACCGTGAAGGCATGCCCACGTTGCTGCGTTCGGAGGGAGCAATGCTAGGTGCGTAGCCTTGCGGTTGAAGGGCTCCGCTCATCATGCTCGGCACAGTGGACTGCCTGCCCCAAGCTGGCGGCGCGGTGGGCGTCATCATGCTCATTGATCGTGGGCCGATATTAGGAATTGCAGACGGGGAGCCCGGCGCGGAATGGCTCATTGGTCGGGGTATCTGTCCAGGGCTTAACATGCCATTGCCCATCTGCTGCTGCTGCTGCATCATCTGAGGAGAAAGCATGCCACCGCCGGCCATCTGCATGTGCGGCGGTGCCATAGGGGGCTGCATGCCCGATGCCATCATGGTCTGCATCTGTTGCATCCACTGCATCTGCATCTGCATCATCTGCGCCATCTGCTGGCTCATGTGGATCTGGGCCTCGTCTCCAGGGGTCAACATGGGAGGCATGCCCATCGTGGACGGCATCATCCCTTGGGGCATTAAGTTGCCGAAGCCGCCTTGGGCGTTCGGAGTGCCGCGTCGTGCGGCACGAGCACGTTCTTCGCCTGCGATGACGCCAACTAGACCGGCGGGATGGGCAGTTCCTTGGGAGCCACCCTGGGCGGAGCCGGCATGGTTGTGGTTGAAGCCAAGGGATTCGCGTGTGGAAGAGTTGACCAGGCCGGCGCCGTAGTAAGGATCTGGAGGAAGGTTCTTCGCGAAGGGAGGCAGTGGTCGGCCGCTTGTGGAGGCGCCGGCTGAGGACATGGGTGGTGGTGGGTAGGACTCGCTCTGGTACTTGATGTTGGGATGAGACGTGCTAGGGGGTCGATCTTTAGCTGGAAAGCCATGAGCCGCTAGGATCCCAAGCGGAACTTCGTCGTCTTCCTCGTCGCTGGCCTTCGATCCTGGAGGCTTGTCGAAGCTGAAGGTAGGAGTGCGTCGGCCTGCTGGCGCAGCCTGGGACTTCTCTAGGCCTGGCCGCAGGCTTGGTAGATCCGATGGCTGCTCTCCTGTGACTTTCATCATTTGCTGCCGATATACGGCCAGGTGTGCCTCTTGTTTCCGTCTCTCTTTCGCAACCTGCTTCTTTCGCTCCTCCTCGTCGTCATCGTCGTAGTCGTCAAAGTCGTCATCAGAACCGTCGCTCTTGGAGGCGTCACTAGCCCCACGCATGCTCTCCTGTTGTTGCCGGTATCGATCGAATTCAGCAGGCGTCATGACCTTATTCTGCGAGCTTGCATTCGCGGTGGGTACGGGTTTGCGACGCGGAGGTGCCATTGTTACCGCGCGCGGTGGGGACTTGTCAAACAGCGATCTTTCCTCCTCTGGCCGTGCCATGGCCAGCTTCTTGGCCCGGGGAGTGGTTTCCGTAGATTCCATCCTTGTCGTGATTGGAGCATCTCCGTGCGCACCATCGTAGAGCTCCACTGGCGTCCGTTGTCTTGATCTATCCGAAGGCAAAGCTGACGATCTGGCTGGAGTTGTTGTTGACTGTCTTACGAAACCTTCGTCATCTTCCCCATACGAATCTCTATATGAGTCGAAATCTCTGGAGGAACGATTGAGCCTTTGACTGGCACGTACTGAGTCCATGACAAGTCGGGCGTCCTCATCCTTTAAAGGCGTGGAGTCGCGCTTCGAGGCATGTGCACTAACTCTACGCAACCCCTTGATAGGCCGTGGGTCTGCCTGAATGGGGCGACTTGATGGGCCTGAGGTGTGAGGTAGTGGCATTGTTTGCGAATGTGTAGGGTGGATATATTTCGGCGCCGGGGGGCTATCTTGATAGGAAAATGTAGCAGCCGGTATCGTTGGACTAGTAGACGACATTAAGCCCTCTTGCGAATTGCGGCTGCTGTGTGAGTAGGGGGAGGACCCGGATTGGCGTATGTGCACTGGTGAAGGGGTGTTTGTCGAACGGTCGCCATAAGGTTTCGTCAGCATCCGCGACCCGGCCGCAGACATGTTCTCCTGCAATTCATCAGAAGCACGCTCGAAAGATTTTGCAATCGAGAGGCCTTACAGGGCTTTCCGACCTTGGAACACCCAGAGACATCTTCGAGCCTTGAATCTGGCTTTCCCTTTTCCCTACATTATCAAACATGCTTCGAAATCCATCCAAATCTGATGGGCCAAAATCTAGGCCGGTATCAAGGAGCATCGGCGGCGTCGCAGTACTCCCACTCGCGTAGCTGCTCTCTGTCAAGGCTCTCTCGCGCGTTGCCGGTGTATATGCTGGCGAGTCTGAAATATGTTGCGGCGGGGGTAGTGCTGTATCACTCGAGGTTTGAGCCTTTTTCCTTCCAGAGGAGAACGTTTTCCCTCCTGCACGAAAAGACAGAGGACTTGAATTGGGTATCGCTGGTATGGGGATATTATCAGAGTCTTTTGGATGCGGACTCGATCCGTCGTCTAAGGGGATATCTGTTGAGGAAGGAAGGGTCGACGTGGAGCTGTAACGCGCGGAGGAGGAAGAATTATCGTATTTGCTAGAAGTAGAGTTATTTGTTCCTCCACTTCCCCTGGGTTGAATCAATGCTGATGTCATTAAAGCGAGGATGTTCGTAGCATACCGATTATTAGGATTAACATTAGGCCTGTCACTGTAGATGTTTTCGTCCGAGGGAAAGCCTGCACTCATGGGCCGTGCCCGACTCATCCGCTTGAGCGAATTGCCCCCATCGAAGGATTTGTGAGCTGGCCGTTCGAAGACGCGGAATGATGGTTCCGGAGGGTTTTCGACTTCTCCGAGAGCATTTCCGGAAGACTTCCGACGCGGGAACGTTTTGGGCAATTTGATGGGCATTAAGACTGCTAAGCGCTTGCTCTACAAGGCCAATCTCACAGAGATAAGCTGGCTCTGTAGGCTTGCGGCGTGAAGTTTGGCGTAATGCGAGACCTGCGGCTGATGGGGTGGATAAATCGCAGAACAGTGCCCCAACTAGTAGGAGTACAGTCTCCAACCCAACGATTCCGCTTCACGAAACGTTGGACAAAAGGTGTTATTATGCTCTCGTAGTGGCCGCAGGATGTATGGCCCCTAGTGCATTCTCTGCGGACGCGGCTTCGTGCAGGGAGGCTGCACAGGTAGCGGGTGGGTTGGAGGCGGCGAGTGGATGCGTAATAAAGCGTCTGCGGCAGAGCAGGGAGCGGACAAGGCGGTTGACAGAGAAAGAGAAATCTGGATCGAGTTAGGACTAGGTAGTCAAACTTCGCTGTTGGTTACAGACAGGAGGTGTAAGGCGATGCTGGCCCGCTGAAGGAGGCTGAGAAGCGGACAGAGAGTTGGAGGCGCTCCTGGAGCAGCTGAAACGCAATTGAACGAGTGGCAGTGTGGAAGACAGCGAGCAAGAGGGAAGAATGACGAGTGACGAAGTCTGGTCGTTGACCGGAGCAGAGCAAAGCGAGTGTTGTCACTACTAATGTTGAGGCTGGGGCGGTAGTGAAGGGTTCGGAGGGAAGAGTTGCAGCGCCCAGCATCCGCCGTCCAGTCGGCTTCTCAAAAATAGGAGCACAACAAGATCTGCCGCTAGCCAAGGATATCTCGGGATTCTGTCTTATTCCTTCTCCTGAGCAAGAGCCCATCTCAGGAGATAGGAGACCATCCCGTTCGCAGCTCACAAATCAACCCAATGTTGTTCTCGAGGATCCATGGTGGGAGATGGACATGACAAGCGTCTGGCTGCTCCGTGCTTTCCACATGCCAACTTTCACACGATGACGAATCTCCGACTGAGGTGGTGATGAAGCAGTAAGCACGGGCTCTAGCGCTTCGTTGGCCCCTGGATCCAGCAGCCTGCAACGAGGATACTTTAAAGTATGTTTAACATGAGTGACTTTTAGTACACGCTTGTTTACATTAAGGGCGGGTGGGATAGATCGAGGATTGACCTAGGATCCTGATATTAAGAGGCCTGTCTAACAAGTACCTCCCACATAAGATGTTTCAAATACAGCCCTTGACAATCACAATAACAAAACGTCTCTTTTTTAAAGACATGTTATTAATGCAAGCTTTATACAAGTCTACTTATAACAAGATCTTTTAAGATGCTTATAAGATTGTTTCGTAATTTAAAGTAGTAGTCTAGTATCTAGTTGCTAATCGTGCTTCTTTTCGCGTAAGTCTTTGTGGCGTAGAGTGTAGACTAGACGTAGATATTCTCGTAGTCAAATAAAATGTAAAGTAGTAGTGGTTCGATTCTTAACTTTGTAATTTGTCAATTTCTTCTCTGCTTTAACATGTATCATCAATATTAAGATAAAGTCTACGTGCGTACAAATCAGCTTCTGAAGCTTCTACGTGCACATTTCAAAGTAATTTAGTTTTGTTAGAAGAAACAATTCTATCTTATAATAGTTCAAAATTGTATCAATACGATCTTATACGATCTTATACGATCTTGAGACATCTCAAACGTTTGAGAGTATTTCGTGAATAACGTAATATCTCAAACGTAAGACTTATTAGCAAGCGAAACGTCTCGGAGGTACCCTGCAATTACTTTTTTCATAAGACGTATCAAGACGTCTCGACTTTTCAAGATCTATCGCAACGATTCTGGGTCACTCTACGATCTACCCCACCCGCCCTTAATGTATGATGCTTATCGACCCTAGCCAGGCGGGAAGCCACGATTTGTCCACATCGCGCTCACTCAGTTTATCTAGCTTCCTACTTTAGTACGGAGTACAAGATACTATTACTGTTGCATTTCTTTGATCGACGACAATATTGATCATTGTAATATTACTATAGCAAAGAAATTGATCGAACATTATCAAGCAAGAATAAGAGTAGCAGTTGTCTGCAGATTATGCAAAGACGATAGCAACAATTATGCGACATTCAATCGACAGTGTCTGCTTGAGAAGTTGGATAAATTGAGTAAGCGCGATGTGCGAAAATCGTGGCTTCCCGCCTGGCTAAGGTGGGTGAGCATCATAAACAAGCGTGTATTAAAGATCACCCATGTTAATCATATCCTCAGCCTGCAACCCCCAAATATTGTGTTTGGAACTTACGAGGTCTTGGCGTTCTGCCTTTCCACTCCTGATCTAGCGTCGGACCCACTGATCCGGTACAAGCAGCGACCCTCTCTCTCCATTTCATTGCACCCGATGCAACATCAGTACTGCGGGCCGGTGACGCAGTGGAGCAACAAGAGATTGAATCTTGATGGACAAGCATCGATTGCCGCCATGTCCTGACTCTGCCACGTGCTTGTCTTCTATGAAAGATGCTGACCGTCCAATGGCTACTGGCCTTGCTTCTGGCTTTGACCACTGCCGTTCGTTGCACAACTCCGCCGCCGCAGATCCCCCAGCAACCGTTGCTCCTTGCTGAAAAGAACCTTGGCGACGACCAATTGCTATCACTGCATCGCGATCTGGTAGAGATTGAGTCGATCACGGGTTATGAGCATGAAGTCGCCAAATACTTACAATCGTATTTGTCTAAGCACAACTTCACCGTCGAAGCACAAGAGGTTGCATCGACAGGCGAGCAGAAGTCAAGATTCAACCTACTCGCCTATCTTGGGAACAAGCGCAGTACCCGCGTCCTCCTCTCCAGCCATATCGACACCGTCCCTCCTTTCTGGCCCTACGAAGTCCGAGGGCATGAGATATGGGGCCGAGGCAGCGTTGACGCCAAGGCTTGCGTAGCTACTCAGATCACCGCCCTCGAAAAACTTCTCGCTTCTGGTGAGGTCGCAGCAGGGGACGTATCGCTGCTCTTCGTCGTTGGCGAGGAAACGGCAGGCGAGGGCATGCGCCGTGCCAACGATCTTGGCCTTTTCTGGGAAACAGTCATCTTTGGCGAGCCCACGGAGCTGAAGCTCGCTTCGGGGCATAAAGGCCTCCTGCAGTTCACGGTCAAAGCGATTGGCAAAGCGGCGCATAGCGGATATCCTTGGCTTGGTGAAAGCGCAAACTCGATGCTGATACCTGCATTGTCAATCTTGGAAACACTGGCACTGCCGTGGAGTAAGAAATATGGCAATACGACGCTGAATATCGGACGAATGGAGGGGGGCGTTGCGAATAACGTTATTGCGGAAACGGCGACGGCGGGAATCGCGGTGCGGCTTGCCAACGGGACTGCTGAGATGACGAAGCAGATCATACTCCACGCGATCAAGGAAGTAGATCACAGGCTTGAAGTCATGTTCTTGTCAGAAGGCTATGGGCCGGTGGATGTTGATGCTGACGTTGAAGGTTCGTTCTACATTCTCCTTTATCAGCTGGCACTGTTTCTATCTTGGCTGTGAACCACAACCGTGACCGCCCTTCACCCCCCGGAGTACGTTACCGGCCGGCATCCGAACAGCCCTGCCTATATTTTTGTAAATATTTCTTGTCACTTTCAGGAGAAGCCGTTGTCATTTCAATAGCGCTTTGCCGAACCAGCCTGTTGCCAGCCTCCGACGTTCGATGCCACCAAGCCGAAGAACAAACTACATGAATCCAGTTTACCTTCGCCGGACCCACTATCACTCTCGCCTTTCCTTAGAAACGTCGCTCCTTCCAATCCCTCTACACAGTTCTTGACCCACCTCTGCTCTTCCCCTCCACCTTGCCCTTCACAGCCCAAGATAATACACCTCAACTCATCCCAACCACCTAGGTTTCGAGACCATCACAGTCAACTACGGCACCGATATCCCCAATCTCCGCGGCTCGCACAAACGCTACCTTTACGGGCCCGGCTCCATCATCGTCGCGCATTCCGATCATGAGCACTTGAATTTCGAGGATTTGAGCGTTGCAGTGAAGGGGTATAAGACGTTGATACGGCATGCTTTGAAGAATTGATTGGGGGTTGGGAGGCGAGATACGTGGATGAGTCGGGCTGAGCCTGGGGCACACTGGCTCTGAGACCCAACGACCATTATGCCTGAGTGTTGGGACTTGGATCTAAGGGCAAACCTTGCCGCTGCCATGGTTCCGATGACTGTATCATATTCGACCAGCGTTTGATCGCCAGTCCAACGATCTATCGCAAGTAGTTTACGTCCGGAATGATCTCCGTCCAGTTTGGTTACCACATTAACGATTCCCTTCTGTATGCTTATCTTGCTCTATGTTATGACGAAAAGCACTTGAGGGGATTGGGCGCGGAAAGGTGTGTCCCTCCGTTTCTCGTCGAAGACACGAGGTGGATATCGCCCAATGGTCTCACATGTTCCCAGCTGAGGTGTCGCCTGCCTTTGGTGGAACGCCAAGTCTCTGCAGATCACGTACTTCGTCCGACGTGGCGCGCTGAACGCGTCGCGCTAGGATGAAATTTCCGCAGAGTACTTCTACTTCGTTCTGCTTCAAAACTTATAATATACATCTTACGATGTCTCCGTCCGTGGAGCTAAACTCTACGTCCGAACGGCCAAACTGTCTAATCTGCAAGACGACACCAATTGGCACTGGAAAGACCAAATACTGCTCCAAGGAATGCCAGCAAAAAGCTCAGCAACAAGCTCGCAAGGAGAGGAAAGCCACATCCCGTATTGCCAAACTAGAAACCAAGAACGCTCCGGCGAAGACGCCTTCCGCAACAATGCCAAATCCAGTTGCTGCATCACCACTCTGTATCGTCTGTAACAGAATGCCAAGGTGTGCTGGGGATATCTCATACTGTTCTACAGTGTGCCGCAATAGAGCTCGCAAGGGAAGAAAAGCAGCGATTCAGTCATCTAAGATTGATGCTTCAGGTGCAGATGAACCTCCTTATTCTCAGCCAGCGACTTACTGATGTAGCACCAGATACCAAACCTAATGACTTTGCTGACACCAATGACCCCAGACCAGCGACTAAGACTTCGAGTACAACATCCAAAAGCTTAGGGGTGGCACCTGAGCCGCAATCTCTGATACCAGCACTGGAAACCGAGTCCAGGTCCATAAAAGCGATCAGAGGAGCGAAGAAGCTTGATGATGGGGTTAACCCCAAGAAGATCACCGAGAATGTCGAGGGTGCCATAACAGACGACGGCGACGCCGATTGGGAAGACATGGATGACTCCGATGACTCCGATGACTCCGATGACTCCGATGACTCCGATGACTCCGATGACTCCGATGACTCCGCTGACTCCGATGACTCCGACGAATACGGTTTCAGGAACGGCATGGACGATTCCGACATGGAGGACCTGCTATCCGGTCACGGTGAATACGAGCGGAACATGTTGACCACGTTAATGAATACCAACTTTGGATACAAGTCGGGAGAGGGAATGCTACCTGATGGCACAGGTTACGAGTACAACTTCCACAGCGATTCCGACTGGTAGCTTTGGGGTACTGGTGTGGGATATTGAAGTGGTCTGGAGCAGAAATCTTTGACCCGCAAACCATGCTCACGATCCCTGGTTGTTATGGTTCTCCAATACTGGCCACAGCTAACTGCTTATGTCTCTAAGAAGCAGGGATCTCGGATGCAACTGCGAGGGAACATTCGAAGATGCGCAAGAATGAAAGTTAATCCTTACGTACCCTGCACTGGTCAAGAAGCCGGGAAGGGTCCGACAAGCCATCTGAGACGCGAATATGACTAGAGCTGTGATGTAAAACACTCTTCTCTACGAGCGAGTACTTGATGTCCACAGGCGGATGTAGCACCCACTGGTGCCTCCGCATAGGATTCAAGGCTCGCACTAAGCACCTGAAGAATATGTCCACTCCATTATATCTTTTCTGCAAGAACACTAGAGCTTATCACGTGTATACCCTGATCTGAGATGTCTGCAGCCCTAATCCAGCCATCCTCACAAAAGCGTGCTGCCCGAATCACGATCGCGGCAACCCCCGAACTCTCTTTCTCTTGCAGACTGCCTCGAGTACCTAGGTAGTCCCAATCAACGAATTTGCGAGAAGGATAACCAGCAACATCTTCCAACTATATCAACCACCTCAGCCCACCTCCGGCCCTTCTAGATACTATATCCTCATGCTCAACCCCGGCATGACCCTCTCCAACCCATACCCATCGTCGAAGAACATCCCCTCCGCGTACTCCTTCACAGCTTCCCCAAGCAATCGATCTTAAAAGTCACCCATGTCCATCATCCCGTCCTCATCCCCATCCCCCCCGGTGGGCCTTCTTCCGTAAAGCGCGGCGTCTGCGCTTGCTCACCTTCTTCTTGCCTTTCTCAGCCTCGCCCTTCCCTTGCAGCTCCACAGCCTTCGCAGCCTCGTGCGCAAGGGGCTCGGGTTTGGTGCAGGCTTCGAGAGCAGCATTTCCAGTCGCTGTGGCAGACGTAGCCGCTTTGGCTGCTGCTATCTTGTGGGTTCTTTGGGTTTTGTCGATGGTATTGTCGCTGGGCGTGCCGTTGGCATCGCTGGGAAGAGTATTTTGTGCGGGCGGCGCTGTCGAGGTTGGGGGAGTGGCAGACGGTGCAGAGTGTGGGTGTGGAGTGGAGTGGGGGGGTGAGGTTGGGTCATTACGGTGAGGGATGGAAGGTTGGTGGGGGGTGCGAGGGTGTGGAGGGAAGTTTTTTCATAGGGTTTGGGAGGTGAAGGCACGCATTCGGTTGTGGAGGTGAGGTACCTCGGTGAGCTTCGCGTGAGCACGTGACTGTGAGGGCTGCGATGTCATCTTTGCAGTGGAGTAAGCTCAGAGACGAGGGGGATTGGAGCTCCGATCCGTCTGGTATGACTGAAGAGGCTTCTACGGTTTAAGCGCTATTGCTTCTGGCAGTGTATTCGATTATGTTGTAAGGTGATTTTCGTAAACAATAGTGCGTGAAAACAGTAAATTAGAGGTGATTTAACGGGCCATCGATCGATAGTCGGAAGCAGGCTTTTGGAGAACGGCGAGATTGGACCTGGATTTTTTGGTGGATTGGGTACCCATATCGTGAGTGCCAATACTCTCACAGAAAAAGATCTAAGAAAGCAAAAATGTTCTCGAGGAGCTTAGTGAGAGAGCCCTGAATCCCATGTGTAGGCAACAGGTGATGCTATATCCGCCTCTCGATATCCGGTCCTTGCTGCTGCTGCCTTAACCGCGCTTCGAAACAGACACCGAAACACTTGAAACATTTGTCGCTTTCGCAATAGACTGTCACTGTTCGTTCAGTCCGCCGCCTTTTTGTCCACACATTTGGACGAGTAGTATACCAGCTGGGTTTCTTTATCCGGCCAGCGTCTGTCACAAGTCATGTCGCATATCCATTCAATCCTCTCTCTGGACAATGATGTAGTACTTCTGACGATGCAGATAACAACGAACAAGTTAGCCGTCCTTGATCTCAACCCAGTTGACGTTGAGACGGGCGTAGTTGGGATCGAATAGCAAGGGAAAGCCGTATAATCGAATATTTCGCTCTCGCGTTTGCATATAGTGAGTCGGCTTTCTCATCTATATCGCGAAGTAATAGGTTCAGCGCCCCATCAATACGAATAGCTCGCAGCTTCGTGTTTGCGGTCTTTTATTGATATTATTGATTTCGAGTATCAGTCAGGGCATGACTGGGCCCTTGCTTGGGATCGTGAACATGTTGTTCGAATTTTTAATATAAATTGCTCTTCTAAGCACCAACCATTTTCGCAGGAAAGATCATGTAGGAGGTTGGACTTTGGGACCGCGACTTCTAAATAGGGTAATCCGCCAGAAAGTTGTTTCTGCAGAACATCGCTTGTAGGAATTTCCGCTACACACTGACAATTCAGTAAAACCTTCTGGGTTCGTGTGTCTGCTGAGATGGCAATACCAGTCAAGCAGAAGGGAGCGCTAGGTCCTGTATCCAGTGAGAGCTTCAAGGGCTAAAAGAGTTTGGGTACTGGTTTCCCGGGTCCAGTAGAGAGGCACAAGCCTAGCCAAGCCTCCCTGCCACCTGCATCTCCGCCGCCTGCCTTCTAGCCGATGGCCTCTCACCCTTCAGATGATGAGGTCTTTGGAAAACTGCGCAACAGACAGCCCACCACTCCTCTACGCTCTGCAGCGTCTATGTTGAATCTGCGCCAGACGACGAGCCTTCACAGATATCTTGCTTTTGAAGAAGAAGAAAAAGATCCAGAAGAACGATCCTTAGCCACCGATGATGAAGAGGACCAGTCGATGAAGGGACGCCCTCGAGAAACGCGACAAGCGTATGTTATTGAAGGCCTCCACTTGTTAGACTCATTCGATGAAATTCATGTGTGCGCTTATTGATCTCGGACCCGGTCAGTCGCCTACAGTCGCATCGATCGGCAAAGTCTTTATGAAGCGTGCAATAGAAGATATTCCGCATCATCGAGGACTTCATGAAGATCCCAAAGTCAGCGTTGCCGGTCGGCAATCATGCGGATTTTCGTAAATAAGAAGCTCTTTCCGTATACAATTCATTCTGTACGCGAGTGGTCCTCCAAGCTAGAAATCCATCATGCATCCTATTGCGGTAGGACTTCTGATCATCAGCCCTTGTTTTGCACACCCAGCGCACAATAACGCAGCTCCCCTCCAGCTATGGAATCAAGTTGGCCCTTCCAGGGGATTTCCAGCCGAGTATCTTCCCATCGAGTTTTCCAACACCACAACGAGCAATACACTCGGTTTCACTCTACCATTGGATCCTAGTACTCACTTCGAATTAGAGCAAGAGATTACGCTGATTGCGGGCATTCCACCTAGAGGCGTCGAACTCATCGCCACGATCGCTACCGGAATATATGGGAATTGGAAGGATATCGCGAATGCGAGAATCGGGAGGAAAATCGACGCGCGCAGATTACCGTTTCGAGATTTCGAGCTGATTACGGAACCCAAGCTGCAGTCAGGAGCGGCGCTGACTCCTCTGAAAATCGGGATCGTCTCCTGCTGGATGATGAGCAAGTGTCTCGGTGCACCGGACTGGCCTGGAGCGATCCGAGCTGTCGTTTGGGACGCTGTTCCAGACGGTGACCGCCGTGCATTGGAGGTTGGAACACTCGAGATTACCAATCTGCCGCTGTCCGCCACAGCGTCGTCGACATTGGACGGCCACCCGACGTCAACATCAAACGATACGACGCTTGCCCTCGGGTCCAGTCGTAGCCCCAGCAGCGGAGGCTCCTCACCCAGCGGCACATCACTCGGTATACCCCGCCATGTGGAAAAGCGATGGCTGGCGTGCTGGGCGATCCTCTTCTTCTACGCCCTCAAGTACCGGCCCGCCGACGTCGTGGTAGACAACATGCATCCCTTCCACCCCGCACCTGGCAAAGCCGCTACCTTCCATTTCCCCTGTGCGCGTTCTCCAGCACCCTATCCGGGAGACAGGCTCGACATTACCATCTACGCTGGTTCGCTCGGTCCGGAGCCCAACCTCACGTTTGGGAAACTGGTCCCGGCAATGCTGGCGTGGATCACAAGAGTGGCCGCTACGGAAGAGGCCTATCGGCTCCCGGAACCAATACGAGATGACAACTACCCGTCTGCTCGCTACGCCAGCGTGGCTATCGTTCTTACTCCCCTGTCCAACGATGTTGCTGCAACAGCTTGAAAGGTCCGGTGATGCGCTCTGTAGTCCGGTTGAAGCGTTGGATTCATTGGTACCTTGAGAATGGCTACTCGGTATCAGCTCGTCTGGAGATATTCGCCATGTATTGTAACGCTCGCTCGACGTATTTACATACTAGCTTATTAGCAAAAAGCAACCCCCACGATTCTGAAAAGGTACAGTTCAGTCGATAGACATCTCTGATGAAGACTCGCCCTTGAAAAACCGTGACAACGCCATGGAATCTGATGGCCCCCATGTCTTTTTGCTTCCTACTCAAGGTCCCTCGATGGGTGCTGTGACTAATTAGACGATAAGCTGTGACTGTTTGCCCTTTTCGCTACGGGTTGTCAATGGTTGTAAGCCCCAACATGGGTCCGTCGACTTGTTTTGTGTCTTGCTGACCCCTGGAAAATAAACCCTTGCCGGCGCATGGGATGTAAGGTGCCTTTCTGGTTTTCATGTCACCATTTGGACCTCTGAATGACATCAAGTGGTCACAAGACCACTGATAACAAGGTTACACAGGATCGAACTCCGATTGACAATCGACCGACTTCTTACAATCCTGACGTTTGTCATGCCAGGGCACCATGCTGATCCGAAGGAATGAATTATCGATCCAGTAACCCCTTGTATTCAGCTCCACCCATTTTACCAAACCGCAGCAATATCTGGGAAGATCGGCTTCCGCGTGGGTACCTTTGTGGTATTCGATTTACACCAATCCCAAGCGCAGTTCCTAGAGGACACCAAACTTCTCTTCCAAGAACTTTTTGACTTGTTGATTTATCCCTTTGTCCAACATTCCAAGATTCTCGACCTTTAGTCCCTCAAGACCCGTCGCCCGTGATAGCGCTACGTAATCGTGGCCTGTTTCAAACGTGTCTGCGAGGTCCACAATGACCCTCTTCAGCGTCATACCCTGTGCTTTGTGGATCGTCATCGCCCATGCTGCCATCAACGGGATCTGCGTCCGGGATATCAGACTCCATGGTTCCTTGGGTCCCAATTCGGTGACCATGCAGTGTGGGAATATTGTCTTTTCCTTGCCATCCAAGAATCGGACCACTGGCCATTCTCTCAGCCGTCCATCGTGAATGAAGTTGCGGATGAGTGTCTGCTTAAGCCGAGCGTATTCACCACCAGTCTCGGTTAATTCTTTCATGGAAGGGCTGGAATCGAAACCTGTGATGACACCTTGGCTTCCATTGACCAGGCCATCCCCAGCGCTCGAGTTCACCAGAAGCACGACGACAGTGCCTATTCGCAGCTCGGTCCGCCTTTCGAAGCGATGTTCGTTCAGAGCGATAAGTGACCCGTCCTCAGGGTCGCGCTCTTCTAGGGGAGCGAGATCTTCGTGGGCGGGATTCCTCTGTAGGTGGTCATGACACTGGTATTTCAGAATCGGGCTTTGCAGTCGATTGAATTCCCTCTCATTCATTTTTCTTACGTCATCCTTTTTGGAGTAAAGCTTCACCGCACCATCCGTCTCGGATTGATGGTTCTTCAGTAGGTCTTTCTCTATGAAATCGAGCTGCTTGCCTAGTCTAAGCTTCTCCAGGATACCGATGAATTGAAAGTCTTTCTGCCGATGTATTTCGGTAAGGTTGACGTGCAAGAAGTTGCACTCGCGCCATGCCGCGCTCTTGAAGGCCCACTGGTCGCTCAACTTAAAGTCTCCGTGTTCCAAGCATCTCTTCTTATACCCTGAGATCGATTGTAGCTGGACACCACACTCAAGACAGTACTTCATGGGCTGTACTGGAGGTAATTGGCAGAAATCCCCACAAACGACGACCTGGACGCCTCCGAACGGTTTATCGCCCATGTCGGCCCTGGCTTCCTTCATAATCCTGTTGAGACGTTCAAAGCAGAAGTTCTCCATCATAGAGATCTCGTCGATGACAAGCACATGGGTCTTATTAAGTCTCTCCCATGTGCGCTTATTATGGCAACCACGCAAAACAGCTTCCATTGGTCTTCGCATCATACCTGGGGTCCAGCCGGCATACCTCCAAAACGTGCATCCTCCCACGTTGAGCGCGGCCCGTCCAGTCGGCGCAACGATATCAACAACCTTTCCAAGTCCTCTCAAGCACTTGACGAACGATTTTAGGACAGTCGACTTACCACATCCCGCCGATCCAGTGTAAAAGACATTTTTCCCGCTAGCAATAGCCTCAACCAAGTCTGCTTGTTCTTTACATAACGTGACCCCCGAAGCCGGATTGGTGTGCGAGAACGATTGAGAGAGAATCATGTCGAGCGACTTGGAGTCAAATTCATCCTCGGTGTCTGAGTCAGACAGCGATATGTAATCCGTAGGGATGCCTGGTCTCGAAGGCTTCATACTGATTGGCTGTCGCTGATCGTTGGAGCTACAGGCTTTTGTACTTTTTCCGGAATCATGCGGAGTTTGAGTCGTGCTTTGGATGTCCTTCAGCTTCCGACTCTTAGATTGTTGGCTCGTTTCGGGCACGTAATGCAGTGGCTTTGGAGCTTCTGTCGAATGCCCTTTCTTGCCTGTGGAATTCTTCTTCGTTGGTTGCACGTTTTGGGTGCATCTAATTGTTTGTTCTTGTCTTCTAGAGTTGTGTTTTGGCTCGACATTGTATTGAAATGGTTCTAAAACTTTTCTCATTCCCTTTCTGGTCTTTGTATGAGCGCCATCTGTTGACTGTATATCTCGAGTGCTCTTTTTGGTATTTGGAGTGTTGTGCAAGGCGAGAGACCGTCCAGCAGCGCAATCAACGACTATGTTTTCTTTTGCGTCAGCGGCAGGTTTGGCGAGGGTGAATGGCTTTGAGCTGAATCTGGAAGTTTCCGAACATTGTTCTTCCGGGTTTGGTGTGTTGTCGACGTAGGCTTTGAAGTCGATCAGCGCCTGCTCATATCCACCTTCCGCCTTCGTGTAGCCTCGATGGCTAATTCGAGCTCCGTAGCCCTTGACTTGCTTCTCGGTGTCGGCCCTTGGGTGCGAAAAGGACTTGAGTCATCTGAATGTAGAAAGTAGAGAGTGTTAGAAGACTCACCAGCTCGTGTAGACACCTGGGACAAAGCCGGCATAAACGACATAGGCGACCTTCTTGGCCATTGAAGCTCGTTTGCATAAGACTGACAGTACCAATCAATGAAGCTGTGTCAGTAGTAGCCGGACGAAGCTGTAATGGCTCAATTGATGCAGAGTGTCGCGTGATTGAGCTTGATGCTCTTCCGTAGATGACACAGATGAATGGATCTATTGGCAATTTCTCGCTAGGTTAGATACTGTTATGTGCGATGAACGGTATGCATCTAAGCAGCAGTGTTGCAACAGGTGAGAGGATGCCAGATACCAAACACCCTTGATAGCGATGCGCCTGCTTTGCGATTCTTGGTCTTGAGGATGGCTCGATGGTTTGGATGCTTTCACTGCTGCGGGCCGACCCGAGATTGTCCAAAATAAACAATCTTTCGACAGCCGGATCTTCTCCTTCTCATCCTGTGTCACTGATATTATTATTATTATGACATTCTGCCGCTTTGGCCATAGGTTCCCATTGGTCGTTGCCTCCATCGTCATTCCGTTAGGACGTTGTTCGGTGTGCAAAGCCAACGTTCTTTAATTTCGGTAGCCCTTGGGATTAGTGCCCTGCCAGCATATGGGATACTCGTAATACATTTGTTGAATGAACCGGCTATCGAGCAAAGATGCATACCTTCCACGGACCTGACTGGAAGTCAGTTAGAGCCCCTTTCCATCCTTCGATTTCAGTGATGATCACGCTAGTGAAAATTGTACTTGGTTGTGGTAAAGTCTTCGGGTGACAAGCCCACAACATCTGAGACTCAAAACTCAATATGTCTTTCGGCTCACCCTTACTTCAAGTTCAGGCTATCAGTAAAGCCCTTCCATACGAGAGCAAACACAACAGGGACCATCGGATGCTAGAGCTGGTAGGTTCAATCAAGCTGCAACGAATCGCTGCTTTCAGCAATCGGTTTCTGATGGGCTGTACGACTTCTGAAGAATCCTAAGGCTCACTCAGAGTATCATTTTCGGTATCAAACTTATAACGATCGCCTCTCTTGGTCTGTGATCCCGCACAGGTCGCCAGCCTGGCATCATTCCCCAACTATGTCGGCCATAGCTGAGCTCTATCAGCGACCTTCCTTGAGATGATTTGCGGATTGAAGTCGATAGTCCATCCCAGCGCCACGTTCTGCAGCGATCGGGTTCTCAAGGGTGCGGGGTATCTTTATATTGCGAAAACTGATAAGCGAGGAACAGTGACAGCCCCGCAACGTAGGTCTTGGGTTGCATGTCTCTCTCGAGTATCATTGTATTGTCCTGAAGACCCAGAGGATTTTCTGGCCGTGATATTGTTCGATCAGAAAGCCTTGATGGGCAAGACAGGGAGACCACAAGTTTGAGAGCATACATTGAGCGCCGAATATAGACCGAGTGCAGGTCCGCTTTCTTACTCTAAGACGTTTGGGATTTACCATGACAAGATCACTGTGCACACAACTGCTACTTCTAGTCAAACCCGACCTATTGGAACACTGTCTCCGTCTCTCGCTCACCACACATAGCCTCTCATAACCACGATGCATCACCACAATTCCATTGATTTTCTTTCCTTTGGATGTCAATGGGTGCATCAGCGTGAAAAGTCAAAGCTAGGCTGGTCTGCTGACCGCTGCCGCGAGGGCGACTGCTACATCATTCGGTTCTTGTACAAGTCGGTCCCAACTCAAATCTTGTCGACTGCAATCGACGCCAATCTCTTCGCCAAAATCCTGGAGCCTCCGAGCGGGAACAATGAGTTCGTGATGACGGAGGACGAAGCATTCTCGTTAAGTATGACTACCTTACGATATGAGCCTGTTCAGTGTTCACTTAGTGTTGATATCTTGATAATCTTCTTGGCACTCGGAGCGCCCCGGATGGCCTATCAGTATCCCTGCTGCCGATCGCGCGGCCCCCTCCCGGTCGAGCTCAGCCTCGGCTGCTGTGTTTGAAGACCGCAACCTCGAACAAGAGGCCAACAACCTCCAAGAGTAGGTAGTGCGGCAGCTTGAAAGCCTCGGTTTTCCCAATGTCACGACGCATCATGCATATATATATATACTCTTACCAGGGTGATTGACTTCGAGATAAGAGCTACTTTACCAGAGAGCGACCGTGCAAAGCTGGTTCCGAAGGAGCCGCAACCACCTCAACCTTTTCACCATAATCTCTCAAACTCTCTCTAAAGCCACTATCTCTCCAGCCTGCATGCCTCTCATAAAGCTCCCTCCTCTCCTCGCTGCTCTTCTCCACTTCTGCAACTTCGGACCTCCTCTTCGGACCTCCTCTTCGGACCTTGCTTCAACACGACTGTTGCGCCAGATATCAAATCCCACACCGCCTATCTTGGATCACCGGTAACATTCACTGCTGCCACGGGCAGTTGTCCTTTGGCAGCACAAAATGTCAAATATACAGGCCATGGAGGAAGGGGGAGCAGGTGAAAAGGTCCCACGAATGAACTCATCCCCACATTCAAGCCATATGGGCGTCGTCGAGTCATGGGCGGGGGGAGAAAAGGTCGACGAGCGCAAGGTTCACCAGCGCGTCTGGGACAGCTTCAAAAGAGATTCGAACGCACATGTCACGAAGAATGGGGTGGTCGGGGCCAATGGCAAAGTCTTCGATGCCGAGGGCGCCGCTGAGGCCACTGCCAACTCGCCATTGCAGAGGAAACTCAAGGGACGACATCTTCAGATGATTGCGATCGGCGGCTCAATTGGTACCGGTCTCTTCGTGGGCTCTGGTAAAGCACTATCTCAAGGCGGTCCCGCCTCCCTTCTCGTTGCCTTTTCTCTCATCGGCATCATGCTCTACTGCACGATGCATGCTCTCGGCGAGATGGCCGTCTTGTTCCCAGTTGCTGGTTCTTTCTCCGCCTACTCAACCCGCTTCCTCGATCCCGCATGGGGCTTCGCCATGGGCTGGAACTACTGCCTGCAATGGCTTGTCGTGCTTCCTCTCGAAGTTGTCGCCGCATCCATCACCGTCAATTACTGGGGCTCCAACATCTCTCCAGCAGCGTGGGTCTCAATCTTCCTTGCCCTCATTATCGGTATCAATCTCTGCGGCGTCAAAGGCTACGGCGAAGCGGAGTTCATCTTCTCCATCGTCAAAGTCATCGCCATCATCGGCTTCATCATCCTCGGCATTATCCTTGACATTGGTTCAGGCCCCAACGGCTCCTATCTGGGCGGCCGCACCTGGACCAACCCCGGCGCATTCAACAACGGCTTCAAAGGCCTCTGCTCCGTCTTCGTCACCGCCGCCTTCGCTTTCGGAGGCACCGAACTTGTTGGTCTTGCCGCTGCCGAGACCGCCAATCCACGCAAGTCCCTGCCAACGGCCGTCAAACAAGTCTTCTGGCGCATCTGCCTCTTCTACATCATCTCGCTCACGCTCGTCGGGCTCCTAGTGCCCTACACCGACCCTCGCTTGATCGGCACCTCGTCCTCCGACGCCAAAGCCTCCCCATTCGTCATCGCCATCGCAAACGCCGGCATCAAAGGCCTCGACTCCGTCATGAACGTCGTCATCATGATCGCCGTCCTCTCCGTCGGCAACTCCTCCGTCTACGGCTCCTCGCGCACCCTCTGCGCCCTCGCCGAACAAGGCCAAGCCCCCCAAGTGTTCGCCTACATCGACCGCCAAGGCCGGCCCCTCGTCGCCATCGGCCTCGCCTCCGCCCTCGGCTTCCTCGCCTTCATCGCCGTCAGCAAAGAAGCGACCACCGCCTTTGTCTGGATGCAAGCCCTCTCCGGTCTCTCCAGCATCTTCACCTGGGGCTCCATCTGCCTCGCACACATCCGCTTCCGCCGCGCATGGCGCCTTCAAGGGCACTCCCTCTCCGAACTCCCCTTCCGCTCCCAACCCGGCGTCATCGGCTCCTGGATTGGCTTTCTCTTCAACGTGCTCATTCTGATTGCACAGTTCTGGACGGGCTTCTCCCCCGTCACATCGGCGGGCGCGGAACCTATCAAGGGTGCAACGGCGCTGACGGAGAATTTCTTCGAGGGGTATCTGTGTGCGCCGGTGATTTTGTTGTGTTGCGCGGGGTACAAGTGGCGAAAGGGGACGAGGGTGATGCGCTGTTCGGATATGGATCTGAGGACGGGCAGGAGGGACTTGAATCTGAGGGATTTGATGGCGGAGGAGGAGATTGAGAGGAGGGGGTGGCCGAAGTGGAAGAGGTGGTATAAGTTTCTGTGTTGAAACATTCGGTTCGGGCTTTGGGTGGGAGGCTGTTGGGCTTTCGGATCACTTTGCAAGGAGTTGGAAGGTTTCGGTGACGGTGGAGTGTGTGGGGTTCTCGGAAAGGCGTGGCTTGCGCCTGGGTGGCTGGGGATCATGATGTGTACCTGTGTCGATGGCTTTGAGGCTGGTGAGGCATGCCTGGCCAAATCTGGCTATGGACATGGGCGTTCTTGGACGGTTTCGGCAGGCTATGGTAGATAGGGTTGACTACCTTACGGCACTGGATCCGAATCTATAGACTTGGGATGTAATGAGAGAACTTGATCCATCTCGCCTGATAGCCAGCTCAATGTCCCCTGGCTGAAGTCGAATTCCCATATTAGAGGTCTGCAGAGTACCTCCGCGTCCAACCTCCATCACCCATAACGTGGTCGTCACACCGCAAGCGGGGTGAGCAGGGCTCACTGCGGAGAAGGGAATTCTTTTTCTGCCTCTACAAGATACGGTCCGCTTCGCTGCTTCTTTGAGCCATGGCTGCATCAGCACCACCTGCAGCTCAGTTCTTGATGTGCGCACGGCCTTTGTTGAAGTCCACGCCTTACAAGCTACATGTCATCCTGGGCGTTTGCTGATGACGATGCACCGATAAGATTCTCCTTCTTCAACCACGTCCGTTGCCCCTACTTCCAGCTCATCATCAGCTTCATCCTCTACGTCAAGAAGCTCCGCACCGCCCCATTTCTCCGAAAGCTCGAGTTGCAATGGATCTCTGTCGCCTTTATCCGCATGATTGTCAACGTTGCAGAAAGCACCCTTTCGATGAGCGTCCGATCGTAGAGCTTTCTTGCTGCCGATGCCCGTAAACCGAAGCTTACAAAGCTGATAAGCAAACGTGCAATCTCCAACAATCTTAGCTGTCGTCTTCTGCTGCGTCCCAGCCGTACGTTTTGGGCGGGCAGCCACTCCGAGCGGGACTCCGCCTCCAGGCAGCGGTGTCACGTCGACACTTGCAGCAGCGTCGAACCCCCTTTCTTGACCTTCAGCACTCGCGATTGCCAGGCCTTTGGCGATCTTGACACCTGTGATTATGTACACCGCTCTTCTGGTTCCAAGCCCCCCTCGTCTCATCTTGCTTGACCCTGGGGTCTGCGACTCGCGTTTGCAGATACGCGAGTTCGGGCAGGAAGTACTGTGTCTCCATCTCATCGCACTTGTAATCTTCATAGGTGTTTCGCTCCCAGTGCCCCGCGGTGCTTGTATCCACAATCTCTAGGAAGCGCGCCCATACCCCTAACCTTCCATTGTTGTGCGCGGCTCGGATATCCTGCCATCCTTCTATTGTAGAAGCGTAAAGGTTAGGTTCTTGAGATGCGCCGTCGAGAACTCTCGAAGCGCCAACTAGCAAGCTCTCGGCGGGGAAGTAGGGATCGCTGATGATGTTGCCGAGGGCGATAGGTCCGTTTGCAGGGTAGTCAAAGCTCGGTGCTAGAAAGTAGGACTTGCGATGAGCCGCCATTCTGAGTGATGCTTGGATTCGCACTCTGGGAGATACTGCAAGTGCGCAGCATATTGTAAAGCTACGTTGTGTTGTGACGAGGCTGAAGGCTGAGTGATTACCTGCTAGTACAAGTACGGGAATATTCGGTAGCCTGCAGGAACCTGCACTAGTCTTGATTATGCCACGAACTACTACCTTATTGGAAAAGGCTCCCTCGGAAAAGATATAGATTCTGAGATTCTGAGGTACATCACTGGGCCCCAGTGTGGAAAACGGCTATACCAGATTTCACTGAACCCTGGCGGTCACCATGGCCGGTTCAAATAAGCTGGACATATCCAGATTTCCATGCGCACGAACTTTCGAGGATATGTTGACGGAGAAGGGATGTACTAATCGACCAGACAGACTATCATTAAGGAAGCAAACAGTCGATTTGGTATGTTCCGCTCTTGCTTAAGGTAGCGATAGAGACCACATGGGGAGAATAACAGACAACAAGCTTTCAGTAACGGTGAGACCTTGCTGAGCCGAGATGCACCCATTCTTGCTGAAGCATGGGATGAACTGAATTTAGCATCACAGTAGATCACACCTTCTTGAGAGCCCGGTCGTAAATGGCGTCCATGATCGCCCGATGATCATGACCAAGATCCGTTAGTAAAGGTGGTGCAAGATAGGGAATTTTCTCATCTGGTGCTATCAATCTGAGAATGGCCTTCATGCCTTCCAGAGTGTGATGTTAGCCCATACACGATCTGATGGCTTGCCGGTCCCTCCGACCGTCTCAACGCCCGTTCTGACGAATTCAAGAATGCATGCCACTAGCCCAGCTGCGATGGAGGTAGCGGTCGAGGTTCCGGACTGGACAAACTCGCCTGAATCATTCGAAGGAGCCAAAGGCCACGCAGAGAGCACATTTTCGCCAAGAGTCGCGAATCGTTCGCAGCCACGGTGGGGCGGTGGATTAAACCCCGAGAGCTGGCCAAGACTGTTCGTAGAAATAATGGGTATGACTAGATGATTATAGGCTGCCGGAAATGTAATCGGACTGTTACGGCCCTCGTTTCTCGAGGCAGCGGCGAGAAAAATGATTTTAGATTGTGAGGCGCAGTTTTCAATAGCTTCTTTGATAGAGAAAACCTGATCACGGAAGCTGAAAGACATGGAAATGACGTCCACCTTCCAGACACGTGCTGCGTGACTGATCGCCTGTCTCATTACTATTGGAGGGTGCTAAAGCACGGTGCGAACTTACTTTTACAACTGCGTTCTCCGAGAGATCGTGCATAGTTCTTCCAACTCTTGCAACATATACGTCTGCATGACACGCTATTCGGTGTATCAAAGCAAGTCCGTGCGTGCCATGCCCAGAGGCATCGCAGGCTGGAGCAAAGGGATCCGAAGTCGTGAAGTCCTGAAACCCTGCGCTTCGCGAATAATGTGCTGTGATAAGGGGATTTGTTGGGTCGAACCCTGTATCCAATATTGCAACCTTGACTCGAGGTTTGCTAGGTACTCTCCGTTTGTTGGAGTTGTCTGGAAATAGCAAAGGGCGTAACTAGTTCTCAACATCGTCGAGCCATGCGTCGACAGGGGAGGGACTGCCACTGAAGAAGCAATTAGTTCTAGGTCTGTTGTTGTTGATTGATAATTTTGAAAGTAATGATGGGGAAGACATGGCCAACCCACGCTGTTAAGACTGAGGTCCGCAATGGCTACAGCGGAATCGACTCGCGAGCGCAAGCCCTATTTGCTCTTTTAACGAATGTGTGCTGGTGAGAAGGGACTGATTTTGGCTTCATAGGATAGAGGCGGGCAACGTCTATTTCGCTAAGTTTTTCCGTAGCCACGATATTCCAAATGTCCTCTGGCGGGGCAACAACTCGTCGGTGTATAGCGTCGCACTCGTCTAGGGCAGTGGTGCATTCCCCAAGCTCGTCCTCGAGACACCACTGGATGACTTTCTTGACAGTTGGAATGGTCTCTCTCCTCAACCAGCGACTCTCGTCCGCTAAAATATCCAGTGCCGTTACGTAATCGGTGTTGCTCGTCGGTTGGGCGTTGGCCTTCTTAATGATCCTTGGGCTTCCACTCATCCTCGATATTGATCCCCAACTCAACCTCCAGTAAAATGATGCCGAGAGCCAAAATCTTTGGATGGCAATGCTGCTTGCCGGTCATACCGTCGGTGGGATCTGCAGGCTCGAAGACCGTCGCCAGGTGCGGTCCGTGTGCATATATCTGCATATCGTCTTCACAACCGTCTGCCTCACGTAGAAAGTACAAATCATCCTTCGTCCGAGGCCTTGGCATCCACTTTGATGTGTAAAATTGTCGAATAGAATTGGCGATAATAATGCTGAGGGATAATCTGCTCGTTCTCGATAATTTGTAGCTTGAGAGAGCATTTCTCAACGAAACGCTGGGTGCGTCGGCAATTTCGAGCTTTCTCCTCCTCCAAGTAGGATGCCTGAGTGCGCCTCTTTCAGCTCTCATACATAATCTTGCCCTTTCCTGGAGTGTCAAAAGGTAGCATAGGTCGGAGATTTCTTCTCCATGGCCTACTTTGCTATCATCCGCCTCGGTCAACGTTCGGCATTTCTCGATAAACCTTGTTTTCCTATGTGCAAGAAATTTCAACAACTCTTCATGCCTGAGCTGAAGGTTGCAATCGGAGACTCACCTACGCTTAACCACTGTTATGTGCACATCTTGCCAGTTCTCAATCGCGGAAGGCACTAGTCCTTCCGTGAAATTGGAAACGCGGATATCGAATCCTATTCCTGTCTCTGATATCGCTTGTCTTGCAGTCGGGAGTAGATTTGCTGTGTGTTTCCTGCGTAGCGTAGTGTCTTGTTTGTTGTCGTTCACGGAACAGGTACAGCCCCTCTCCCAGTATGGACAGAGGGCGTCCCACAATCCATCGTTAAAAACCCCGTAGTAGTCAGGCGATGATGAAGACCAGTCCAATTTCTCTTGGAAACTATCAGAGTCTGATACTTCTCCATGACCCACGACTTTACGCACTGATCGTAGAAGTTTATCGCGTGTCTGAGGCCGCGTCCACGCGAATCGTCTTATAGAGATACCAACCTCTATGGTCTTCTGTTCGGATTCCAGTAAGGAGCATAGCGTTGGATATGCTCGGCTCGATGATGCTTTCTTCACAGCCTTCTGCGAGTTGTGACATCTAGTCCCCTTGGCATCAGACCCACGTCAGCATCGCCCGGGAAGCCTAAGGTACTGTAGGTTAGATCAGGAAAGCGCTCTCTCCCCGTCGGTTGCTTTTGAGCTTGAATTTACGGAGTACTGCGTCCATGTGCTACTCAGTAGTTCGTATCCATGTGGGATCTCCCGACTGCAAAGTCATCCCTGATATCGGAGCTTATCTTTCTGGAATTATAATACATACTTGTCTTTCGTGTAAAGACGTCGCTCAAGCCGGCCGGAGTGAGCGGAACCCCTCAGATAATTGGGGCCTTCTCGACTAAGCAGAAGTGATCTGTGAAAATGGGCAGCGAATGTCGCCAATATACAACATAAAGGCCGACGCCTGATTGTGCTTGTTGAGCGAAGCTGCAGGCTGCGTTGGGCTCAACAATGCTGGCTCAGCGCACATCCCGTTGCTGTCAAAGCTTCCAAGCCTGTCTCGGAAAGTCGAATTCCACTGACGAAGAATGGCTCATCAATCGTCTTGCTGATTTCGAGTTGTGGGCAACGGGTATCGGCGCCGCACTGCTTAATCGCAGCTCGCGTGATTCTCGATTAAGAGATCGCCCAGACATACGAGGCGTGATGGGTGGACTTATCCAAAGCCTGCAGGATATTTTGCAGCAATATGAGAGTAGCTGTAAGCTTGAGATCCCATCAGCAATCATTGCCATCCCGCCGATGTGGTGTGTCCAGTGACAGACGATACAACCCATTCCACGCGCCTCCCCAAGGCCACAAGGCTATCTACAGACCTACAAGCAAGGGTCGCAACCGTTCAAACCGTGCGTTTTAGGCCTTAAACCAAACTGAACTGCCTGTCGTCGCCCTAAACCGTGCGTTTTAGGCCTTAAACCAAACTGCACGGTTTAAACTGATAGTGTACGCTAGTTTAGACCTTTAGTAATGTAGTAGAGGCTTGTTTTGTAGATGTATCGACCTCTCTATTGCGCATCTTGGATAATATTGTACGATGCAAAGTGCCAAAGTAAAAAGATTTGTCGTCGAAAAAACACTAATTGAATCGTCGAGTCGCTAGTCGATTGCTCTAGTAATAACAGTAAATTTCTTATTTTGGATCGACAAGCATCCCTAGCTCGCGACAAGAGATGGGGCATCCACTTTTAGTAGATTAGATAGCAATTTTAACTCGTCAATAAGATTTTTAGACTTTTTTTAGGATTGCATCGTCGAATATCAAGATATCTATAAACTATTGGTGCAAATCGTGGTGTAGACCTCCTAAATCAAACTGCACGGTTTGTTAGATGCCTCAAACTAAACTGCACTAAACGGTTTAAGCTGATAGTGCACCAATAGTGTGAAACGGTTTGCAAACGCTTGCGAACCTTGCCTACAAGATCGCTCTAAATCTGCCATAGCGTCACACGAAAATGTCGACAATGCTCAGGCTTCAGCTTCTAGCGACGAATCGACTCTCCGGGAGTTTCAGATGAGGCCAACTCAGCTGACAATTCCAGCTCGTCTGGCTCTTGCTCCACGTGGTCAGACTTCTCGAACGATGAGCTGAGTGATGGCGACTTCGACACGCAGGGATGCGCATCTCACGGACTGCGGTCGGAGCTATCAAGACAGATTACAGGGGTTATAGATCAGCTTAATAGGCTATCTACCTTACAGCGATTCGAAGATCAGGTAGTGTAATGCGATATGAGAAAGCGGATTGATCTCTCGCTATCAGCGAGCACCTCGATTTCATCTCCTCCTTACAGTTCTACCTAGCCAGGGAGGCATTGAGTCATAATCCACATGGGATGTCACTCCTACGCTCCAAATCATTTTCAGGACCCAGGCAGTCGTTGAAGTCAATTTCCGTCGAAGAAGCTCTTCGTCTCGGGCAGGATCTGATTGACCATACGATACGCTCTGTACAGGACCGCTTGATTACTGCTGATGTGAAACGTCGCAATCGTATTCTGTATGCGAGACGCCGGGCCGAGAAGATGGTCGAAAGCCTGGGAATGCAGAGTGAAACCTCACCGAGTGTCAAGGTAGGTATACCGATAGACCTCAGTAGAGGCCCGCAGATACAACAATCCATTCTTCCACAGCCAAACTTCGGACCAGAAGAGCGTCGTGCACAAACCAAAGTACCAGGAGCACCAGACACGGCTACTACAGTTACTGGAGTTGGCTCGCAACTCAATGCTTTTCACCTTCGAAACTCAGTCGCTTCAGGGAAACTCACTAGGACAGGTGCCACCACTGAATTTCCCCGCACGCCATGGAGGGACCGCGGAGCTTCTATATTTCAGTGCCCGTACTGCTATGACATCATGGATAGAAAGTACAGCGAAAACGCTAGATGGAGGTAGTGCCAGCTATCTTTTTACTTACTTCTTGCTCATCTCTTGCAAGTGATCTATCATCGAAGCTAATGTTGTAGCTTGTCCAGGAATCACGTCAAAGAAGACCTGCAGCATTATACATGCATATATGACGCTTGCCCAGTAACAGAAGATTATTACATCACGGTCGAAGCCTGGCTACATCACATGCAAGTAAATCACACTGGGAGAAGTTGGAAATGTTGCTTATGTAGTGCTGGCGGATCTCTGTCCTTCGCCACTGGAGAAGAGTTGGAGACCCACATGCGTGCAATGCATGACGACGGGAATTACTTTACCGAGTCTCAACTTCAAATTCTCCTGGAGAAAAGTCTCAAGTATGATCTATTGGCAATCAAACAATGCCCGATCTGCACACGGCGCGAAGAAGATTTCGATGGGATCACTGCGATGCAAAGCCACGTCGCGGAAGAGTTGCTTATACTTGCGCTAGAGGCTCTGCCATGGGATGGTGGATTCTTGGAGGCTTCCTCGGGATCTCAAGCAGGCAAAGTCCTCGAGCCGGGTCTCGAACAGAGTCAGAGCAAATTCGAATGACCAAGATTCATCGATATTCGAGAGCAGCGACCTCGACTTCAGTGAATCTCCAGAGATCAAAGAAGATTCCACACCTAGGAAAGCGACAACGCTCGCAGACCTAAAATTGATCCATGTGAGTGCGAAAGCTCAGGAAAGCCGTATGCCTCCGCTGACACTCTGACATTCGCAGTCCGCATCACAAATCGACCACACCTTTGCGCTTAGGAGTTACCTAGAAAACCAAGCACTACCAGGCGATGAGTCGAGGAACTACAATCTAGCTCCAACAGCGAACGATGCGCTTCTACCGGAGCTAGTTCGATCCGAAAACGAGATCTCTGAATTCCGGGTCCAAAATAATCACCGGGAATTCTTTGTTCCCGGTCGAGTCTTCAAGTTTTTACTTTGGGAATCGCAAGGTCCTCATGAAGGTCCTCATAAGTATGAGGTTCAATGTTTTGTCAAGATCTACCGTTACGTGGTTGTGCGAGCCAGACCAAAGCAGGGATACTCAATGTGCCTCCGCATCTCGACTTATTCTGGCCGAGGCACGGTGAAAAGAGGCTGACCAGAACGCGCACGCTATCATTTACACCGGCGAGAAGCCCCCAGAGAAACTTCCCGGGGAGAAAAGGCTCACAAAGGACCCAATACAGGTTGTACCAGTTGGTTGGCACAAACTCGATGCTCTCTCCCGAGTCAGCCTGGCAAAAGCATACCCAGTCGAGCATAATGTCAAGGTTCTCGAAGCCGGTAGGGTTACTAGAGGCCACTTAGAGAAACTCCTGGCTTATTGGAGAATTGAGCAGGAGAGGGGTTTCACAGCCGAGGAGGTAAATTCCCCAACAAAAGGATCAGAAAAGAAGAGCAAGACATGGGTCCAGAAAATAACTAGACGGCCGGCGAGTTCACCGCTGGCATCGGTGAACGAGAATCCCTTTACCTAGCTGACAGATGGCTGGCAAGAGGTTGGAGGCTACCGAAGGTGTAACTCCGTAAATCCTGTCCCGACCATGAAGCAGTACACTAGGAAATGGTGTGTAAGCACACCCTTCACGGAGGCAACGACATAGCCTCAGGCGGGCGAAATATCACAGACTTTAAGCCGTGTCACAGGGGCAACATCTCCAAACGCAGACAATCAAGTCCAGAGCGTATCGTCTAACCAAGACCGTTAGTACCACATAATGATCTACTTTCAGTTCACCTATAGATATGTAAAGCTACGGTCTACCCGTTATTTGTAGTTTAAAAGACAACAACGATAGAGTTCTGAAGGTAAGCCTAGAACATATTACGTGCGTCTATAGACTACCGACCGATGCGGAAAGAGTAGGCGCGTCCCTCTAATCCTCTACAATAAGCACGAGGGGCACCACATCGGAAATTTCGTCCACGTCAGTCAAGAAACTAGCGGAACGCAACTGCTTCTCTACTTCTTTGCGTTTCCAGATGTCTTACCACATAGTCTCTCGTCCCACTCACTGTAGCCTAAGCTGTCAATCAGCCTGAAAATCTATATCTAGGCTCGCAATTCCTCAAGCAGTCATTTCACATCCTCAAAGACTCTAGTTCTGCTAGTTACTTACGGGTTCTACTGGCTGAGAAATTGACTCGAGACTCCCCTTAGGCGCAGTCGGTTCTGATGATCAACGGCTATTATGCTATAGCACACGCTCCAAAGCGGCTAAATTGACTTTCATCATTAATAGCAACAGCACCATGGGCTGCACTGTGTCACACATTGATCGACATCAGACGATTGGCGGAAAGGCTGGCTTGCTGGTCCTCGACGCCTTGCCCTTACAACTCCAAACAACCCCATAATCTAATACTCGCTACCCTCCCCATCCATATCCACATCCGCATCCCCCGCCTCAATAAACACCAGCCGTGTCCCCTCAGCAGCCGTTTGCCATACCTGTACGAATCAATGTTAGCAAAACCGTCGACAAGACCTTAGGAGACTATAGAACCCACATCCAGCAAAGCATACTCATCCAACGCCTGGCTGAACTGATCCTCCGTGAAGCCCTTCGCAATGATCCTTTCCCGGACCTTCTTGATACTGAGCTCACCGCCGTCACCGACAGCCGCAGCGCCGCTGTCCTTCATCGCCCGCACAAGGTTGTAAATCTTGCTGCTCGGGCTCTGGTCTCCCACGCCACGGGATTCGTTATACAGACTCGCCTTGCTGACCTCAACCAAGCGCAACGCTTCGTCCACATCCTCCGACACGACCTCATTCGAGAAGCGCAGACGGGCAAGCGCCTGCGAGAGACGCAGGATGCCGAGGAGGGTTCGCGGCGAGACGTGCGTGAAGTGCTTCTTGCCGCCCTCGTCGCGCTTCTGCTGCTGCCGCATGCGCACGTACGCGCCGACCATGTACTCGCTGACGTCCTTGGGAACGGTGGGCCGCCAGCTGCGCGCCTGCGCGATATACTGCCGGACTTCGTGCGGGGAGAAGATGACGCCCTCGGTCTCGGGGTGCCTGTTGTTCATGTGCACGTAGGTGACGTGCTGGGCGAGCTGCTCGTCGGATTCTCGATTAGGCGTGTCGAGCATAAGGAAGAGGACGTCGAAGCGGGAGAGTAGCGCGGCGGGTAGGTTGATGTTCTCGACGGGGGAGATGCGCGGGTTGTAGCGGCCGTAGAGAGGGTTGGCGGCCGCGAGGATGGAGGTGCGCGCGTTGAGGGAGGTGGTGATGCCGGCTTTGGAGATGGAGATAGTCTGCTGCTCCATGACTTCGTGGATGGCCGTCCGGTCGCCGTCGTCCATCTTGTCGAACTCGTCGATGCAGCAGATGCCGTTGTCGGCGAGCACCAGGGCGCCGCCCTCGAGCACCATCTCGTCGGTCACAGGGTCGCGCATGACCGCGGCGGTGAGGCCGACGCCGCTGCTGCCGCGTCCGGTGGTGTAGACGCCGCGCGGGGCGACTTTGGTGATGTACTTGAGGAGTTGCGATTTGGCGACTCCCGGGTCGCCCATGAGGCAGATGTTGATGTCGCCGCGGATGCGCATGCCGTCGCCCATTTCTTTGGTCACGCCACCGATGAGAAGGAGGAGCAGGGCTTTTTTGACGTCGAGATGGCCATAGATCTCAGGGGCGATGGACCGCCCGAGATATTCGTACATTTGGCCGGAGTGTCGGTATTGCTCTATCCTGCGGAAAGTTTTGGCGTCGAAGACAAGATCGTCGTAGGCTCTCTTGTGCTGGTTCACCCATTGCGCTTCCAGGTATGTGTCTGTAAGGAGACCTGCGCGGATGGCTTTGAAACCGGTATACGGGGTCGGGAGAAATATGCCGCCAATGTCGACAACATCTCCCGGGTTGATCTGTCTGGTAAGCGTGCCATGGCAATGTACAGTCAGTGTTCGAGGAATGTGGCCCACAGGCACTTGATCAGCCATCTCTTGAATCTTGACCTCCTGAAATGGGAGAAATTTTGAAGCTCTTGTCGACAGGAACAGTTGTCCCTTCGTATTATTCTGTTTGCACTCTGGCGAGGGACATTCTACCATTGGTGTGAACTGCTTTGTCGTTACAGGCTGGAACACCTCGCAACCACATCGGTCACAGGTGTAGGCATTCACCAGTATTGCAGGTTTCACATCGGAAACCCGCGTCGTGATGCCCCGAACAGTGATCAAACGGCCTAGGTGCTCTCCTCGCACATTCCTGACTGCCAAAGCTTTGGAGTTCTTTTCGCTATCCGAACCTGCTGGCATCATGGGCTTGAATGTAAGAGTGTATCGCCGCGTGAGCTCGGCTGGAAATACGGACTCTGGCTGCGAAACGTCGAGGTCGTTCTCTGTTGGCGTCGCTACGGCTTCATTCCGTCTCTCACGTTGGGATAGTATGATGTCGAGTACGTCGTCTTTGAATCTACGCAAGATTAACCTTCGTGGCGCGCAGTGGTTGTAGGATGCTCTACGTCAATTCCTTCGTTTCCTTCGGCATCACCTTGTCTACAGCCCGCGAAAGGACATCGACATAATGCCTGGCATTACGCTCTATCGAGTCCACAAGTCGAAGCCCCATATCTTCGTCGAAGCTCTTCTCATACTATGCATTTCCGATTAGCATCGTCCGTCACTGCTCGAGTCCTCCGCGCCGCTACTGACATTGTCCAAATCGTCCAGTTCCACCGTAATCTGGTTAGTCTCCCGATCGGCAACCTTTTGCAGCATATCCATATATTTCCGCCTCGCCTCTGTGCCATGCCCCGTCCTTCGCCGTCGTCCCTTCTCATTCGTAACGTCGTCCATAAAATCATACTCGTCGCTGAGCCCATCTTCATCAAGGTTGAGATCTTCCAATGCGTCGGCTGCTAATTGTTCGGATGTAACGGTGCACTTGTAGCTGGTGAGAAAGTCCTCGAACGCGGCTTGGGAAAAGAGGTCAGCGCTTGCATGAGGGCTGGGGGTTCTTAGAAGTCTTACCTTGCTGCGCGGCATAGTCGACGGGGGCTTTGAATGTGAGGAGTGCCATTGCAATAAAGGAAGGAAAGTTGTCGGTGACAAGGTTGAGAGAAATGCTTCAATCGGCGCAATGGGCCGGGCGCTGGGGCTTTAATGCTGAATGGCATTCGACAGTCGTACAGCGACTGGGGGTTGAATAAGGCAATCGCAACGCGTTCGACGCGCCTAGAGCACGCGTCCTTCAATTCCGGAGTTTAGGCGAGGTGCCTCGGCTTGGCTTGGCATAGAGTACGGCAACCGCCCACAAAGTTGAGGTACCTTACATTGCTGATACTGCTTGATTATATTAGTAGCGAGCCATCCCTTACCATCGCTCGAAACCCCAGTTTAACATCCGGGTATGATGGCGCCCTCCTCGAGGGGCGCACAGAGCCGAGCACAAATCGGATTTGTGCAACTCACCAACTGTTTTGTGAATCTACCACCTGGATTAGTAGCTGTTCTCACACAAACAGTGAGAATCTCTTGAGAGTAAGACCTAATTCCCCGCTAAATCTTCAATTGACAGGTTGTTCAAGATGTTATCGTTGAATTGCACTGTCAAGAGCCTCCGTCGACTCGATCAAAGGAGAACCCTGCTCCGCTGCAGCGTTCGGTATACGCCGGATGGACAGGCTTCGAGAGTAAGCGCAAACCTTCGGTTATCAACAGCAGAGACGGAGGACGAGGTAGTAAGGAGGAGCTTGCCATAGTCGAGATATCCACAGCATTCGGTCGGACACTTGGGCTTACAGAAGGTCAAAAGGTCAATACAAAGACTGTCATTGAAACCAAAACGCTGATCATTGTCCTCAGGTTGATATAATTCTGCATACTGATCCACCACTGGCGCACACAATCAACATAGAACCATTGACCCCTAGCGACTGGGAAAGTGGGTCTCTTCCGCCATATCCAACGGCCTCTGCTGACTCGTCCAAGTCATCCAATTGCACGCTGACTTCCTCGAGACGAATTTCCTATCCCAAATCCGAGCACTGCCCAACCCTTCCTTCGGCTCCCCCACTCCCTTGTCTGTCTCAAATACGCATCCACTGACTCTACACATTACTGCCACGTCGACAGTCAACGTCGTCGTCAGTTCCTTGATTCCACCTCCGCCGTCTACTGTTCGCTTCGCAAGGACTTCGCCCAATGCCGAGGTCATCGTTGCTCCGAAAACGCGGTCACGCCTATCAGATCATATTGGGAGCCAAAGTCGCAGTATTACAAGTGCTGGTCGGAGAAGTGCTGGGGCACGAAGTCATAGCAACAAAACGAGAGGGCAAAGTCGTCTTGATGCAGCTATACAGACGGCAGTCTTCCTCCGACCCGTGGACAAGAGATTTTGCGGGGATTGGTTCGATGATGATGGCGTACATTCAGAGTCTCCTGCGCTTGCAGTCTGGGTCGACCGAGATGTACTGGTCGATAAGACCTTGCGAGGATTGGAGTGGGTATCCGTTTCAATCGTGAGGCCCGCTGGGTTGAGAGCACTACTTGACCCACAACAGCAGCAGGTAAGCAAGAAAGGTCCGGACGGCAATGCTGGCATTCTACACGCTACAAAGGTAGTCGCAAAGATCCTATGTTGGGACGATGCGCCTGACGTTCAGCACGTTGCATTATCCTCTACTCTATGTAATACACTGGGAATTGATGGTCTTGTTGGAGGTCTGGTTCGTATAGAAGCTGCACCGCCTCAGCTGTCCAGAAGCGCCGTGAGAAGCCTCAAGATATTCCCATTCGCAGCAGGCGCGCAACAGCAGAGTACTGCTTTGAAGTTTGGTGGAGATCCAGAAGCAAAGAGTCAGGCCGCTACAGCGAGACTCAAGTCGTTATACGGTAGCTCAGATGGCATGTTGAGTGGCCCATTAACACACGGTCTCGTGCTCCCCAAGCCCGAAAAGAGAGATGGCATGAGCGCATGGCAGGGTGGAGTGATCCGGTTCGAACTTGAAAATGAGGACTCAAGCCGTCACGATCTTGATAAACAGCCATGTTCCTGGACCCTTGGATCCCACCTTGAGGTAGCCTACGACTTGCAGCAAGAGATACCAGACCCTTTCCACCACACCGCAGGATCTACCCTCGAGCCTGAGACATTACCGTGGGAGCTTCCTCCAATGATCGGTGTCGGAAGCCTCACGGACGAGCTACTTTGTGACCTCTCACATTCTTCATCAGTACTGCTGACTGGTGGACTTGGATCTGGGAAGACAGGTATGGCCCGTTTGTTAGGGCACAGACTTCGCTCATCCCACCTCTGTCATACATCATACTTTTCGTGCCACAAGCTTGTCACAGATGAAACAAGAGTCTCAACCATCAAAGGAACTGTAAGACGACTCTTCCTTACAGCGTCATGGGCGGCTCGTTCTGGAGGTTCGGCATTGGTGATACTTGATGACCTCGACAAGCTTTGCCCTGTCGAGACGGAGCTCCAAGTTGGGAATGACAACGGCAGGAGCAGGCAAGTTAGCGAGTTGATCTGTTCCACGGTTCGCCAGTACTGTTCCGTAGGCTCGGGGGTTGTTCTTTTGGCAACATCGCAAAGCAAAGAATCCGTGAACAACGTGATAGTTGGAGGTCACATAGTTCGGAGAATTGTCAATCTCAAGGCTCCTAATAAGGATGCTAGGAAACAAATCCTTGCGGCCTTGATAGACCTACACCTTGGTAATGAACCCGCAACTAATGGTACTCGCCAACGTTCTAGAAGCAGCAGTACTGGCGACGGTGCTGCTTGGATGGACGGCGCTCCACCAGAGTCTCCAGGCTTTTCTGTCGCAGCAGGTGGATTCGCTGCCGATCGGGACCTCGATCTCCTGGATCTAGCAGGACAGACCGACGGCTATATGCCCGGTGACCTTGTCCTCCTAGTTTCTCGAGCAAGAGGCGAAGCTCTCATCCGTTCCGTTGAGGGAAGCCTAGATACCGCAGATACAAGTGCGACCCTGAGAAATGGGGACTTTCAAAACGCTCTAAAAGGCTTCACGCCTGCTACTCTCCGGAATGTGACATTACAATTATCGAAGACCTCGTTCGACTCCATTGGTGGTCTTCATGAAACCCGCAAGATTCTCCTCGAGACCTTACAATACCCGACCACCTACGCACCTATATTCGCACAATGTCCGCTGCGACTGCGATCTGGTCTTCTACTGTATGGCTACCCCGGCTGTGGTAAGACGCTACTTGCAAGCGCAGTAGCGGGAGAATGTGGCCTCAACTTCATCAGTGTCAAAGGTCCCGAAATCCTGAATAAGTACATCGGTGCTAGCGAGAAAAGCGTACGAGACCTATTCGAGCGCGCAGAATCAGCAAGGCCTTGTGTCTTGTTCTTCGACGAGTTTGACAGTATTGCCCCCAAACGAGGCCATGACTCCACTGGCGTGACAGACCGCGTTGTCAATCAGCTGTTGACGCAGATGGACGGTGCCGAAGGACTGACGGGTGTCTATGTACTTGCAGCCACTAGTCGACCAGACCTCATTGATCCCGCTCTGCTACGGCCAGGTCGGTTGGACAAATCTCTCATTTGCGACCTGCCCGACCTAGAAGATCGTCTTGACATACTAAGGGCGCTGAGCAAGAAGCTCAACATCAATCCTAGTATCCTCGCTGCAGATAACACTTCCGATGAGAGCCTTTTCGAAGTAGCGCATCGGACAGGCGGTTACTCGGGTGCAGATCTACAGGCTGTTGTGTACAACGCTCATCTGGAAGCTATTCACGATGTGCTTGGGGATCAGGAAGCAGCAGTTCGAACGAATGGAGAGAAAGAGAGCAACATCCGTAAGCCTATTCGTTTGGCAGGCCACAAAGACCTTATCCAATTTCGCTTCGGAGAGCATGCCGCTCTTGAGAACGGCACTTCAAGCTTAAAGCAGCTCGTAGACAACACTACCATTGTTGCCAAGCTTGATAGCATGAAGGCGGCCAGACGTCACGAGCGACACCTTCGCCGTGGCGATGACCTGTTCCAGCCTCCTTCCGATTCCGGTCAAGGCAATGATCGGAATGGGAACGACGGTGCACATCCGAAGGTTGTGGTAGACTGGAGGCACCTTGAGGCTTCTCTTGCCACCACGAGAAGCTCGATCAGTATCGAAGAGAAAAGAAGGTTAGAGATGATTTATAGAGAGTTCACGGTCGGACGCAATGGGGAAATGCCCCAAGGTGATGGCCCAAGGGAGGTGGGAGGGAGGAGTAGTCTAATGTAAATGTCACTTGTTCCTGATCCTGAATAAGAAGACTTGTATATACAGCGTATAGATGTGCCCTAGCAGGCTGTGAATATTGATAGCTTGGCTCTTAATCTGTAAGGTAAAGTATGCACTGCACAAACCATCTGCCACATGGCCGATCAGGAAACACGATCGTCTGCAACAAGGTGCCTCAAGGGGCCTAGGCGTCACGTGCTTGCCCGGACGGAACACCGCCCGCCGTCGCCGCGGCCTGCGCAAGTGGAGGAACATGTGCCATTTCGATCAACTATACTCGGATGACTTGACTTATTCATACATATCGCATCACTCCAGCAGCCACAGAAGCATTCCCACTCGTGAGCGACTTCTAGCCGAGCTGCCGTGTCTGTCAAGGAGATGCCTTAGAAATGTAGACGCAAATTTATCGTCCATTCAAGAACTTCAGAGCATTCTTTCGCCTGGAGCACACTGGCCCAGAGAGGCTTTGACCTTTCAACAGTGGCTGTTAGGCCTATGATTTTCCAGACATGGGTAACGTAGGTAGTCGGCCTGAGGATGGCGCTGCGCTCATCCTACGAGATCAAGGCCGCTGTAAGTATTTCGAACCCTCTAATGGGAAACCTTGCTGACTGGGAGATCACTAGTGTCTATCGCTTCTTTGACTGTCACGAACTCTCACCGTAGAGTCTTACTGAACGTTGTGCCCAATGCTTATCCCGCGAGTCGGATTCTGGCCAGGAAAGAGCCTGGTGATGAAAGCTTGGTGACATATATCCAGGTATCGCAGCCTTTGGGATCGAGATTATAGACTAGACTCATTGCTTGCAGGACCCAGAATCATCACCGATCTCGCCGTTGCCGTTCTTCATACCATGCCTTGGCAGCGAAGATGAGCTTGAATTCGCTTTCAGCTTCGTCGTTCGTCAAGGGCAAAGCAGCGTCTCGAGTGTTCCCAATGCCATCGATACCTTCATCAACGGCCTCACCTTTGCGTTTGCGTCAACTAATAAAGACCTAGACAATCTGGTCACGCGAGAATTTCACGCAGATCCAAACCTCCACAAGAACGCGAACGTCGAGTTGGTCGGAGACTATGCAACAGGTGGCAGTCCTTCAACACGATTCGACTGGTCTTGGAAATGGAGGCCTCCGAAAGCTATAGAAGACAAGGGCGGTGGATGGCGGAATATCTGCAGCTTTGTCGAGTACGACCAGAGAGCGCATAGGCTTTCAACGCTGGCGACCTTCACGTTCTGGGTGCAGAACAACCAGCGAGCTGTCAACAGCCCTTTTGCCAGTCCTCCAGCATACGACCTGAAGGTGCCATCAAGACTTCGCTTGCCTTCGGCTCAGTCCATCGTGTCCGGTGTTAGTGAGTCGGACCAAACCGAGTATCTGGGCCCGCCGTCGCCCAATGGCGAAGGAATCGACAACACTATAGCTCTGCCCCCGGCTGCAACAAAAGACCTCATGAAGATCGACATTTCTTGCCAGCGGCCGGGCGAAGACATGAGTGCATCAGATGACGGCCCGCTCTTTCGTGCAACAATGAAGGCGCTGGAGCAAAAGACTGGCAACATGAAAATTAGGATGAAAAAGGTCTTGAGAAAAGCAGAGGCCGCCCAGGTAGCACAGGTAGAGTGCAACCAAGCTGTGGCGGCTTTCACTGAAGCACTTCGAGAAGCTTGTGCATCGAACGCGAACGCAATACAACCAGCACTTGAACATTATTTCGAGAAAATTGCCAAGCAAATATTGGACTACGAAAAGCAGAACACTATACATTTGCGGAAACTCATCATCGATCCTTTAGCCAAGCTCTACAACATCGATATTAAGCAAGCAGAAGCCAAGAAGAAGGATTTCGAAGACGAGAGTCGAGACTACTACGCTTATGTCAGCCGATATCTTGGGCAAAGGCAAGACTCGCTCAAGGAGAAGAAGCGTAACGAAAGCGATTCGAAGTACCAGACGAAGCGGAGAAACTTCGAGCTGAAGCGCTTCGACTACTCATCTTTCATGCAAGACCTGCATGGAGGAAGAAAGGAGCAAGAAGTCCTTTCGTGCCTAACTAGGTACGCAGATACACAAGCGAAAAGCTACCTAGCAACTGCGAAGAAGGTCGAAGAGATGAGCCCACATCTTGAGGCCCTGATCCAGGAGGTTAATGAAACAGATAAGGAATTCCAGTTCCAGAGAACGGAAAGAGAGGAGAAAAGGAGAAATCTTGAGATGAGCACCAAAACATACATAGAACCCGAAGCTGGATCGACAAATGTACCACCCTCAACGTCAGCCAACCCCAACACCAATGGAAGCTATGTTTCAGACTCGGAACTTCAGCGCGGAGACAGCGTTTCCAAGAACGGGCTGCATTATTCATCCTCAGCAGCATCACAGCATGGCTCCACGCTCTCTGCTCAAACTTCGAACGGCAATCCTGCGACGCCGAGCAGTCGGCCTACCAGTGGCGGTGCCTTTATCAGCCCAGACAAATTTAGGGGTTTCAGAGATCTTGAGGAGAAAGACCATGTTTTCGCCGCCATATCTGATAAAGCACAACACAGGAAGGAGGGTCTGCTGTGGGCACTGAGCCGGCCAGGCTCTCACGTCGACCCCAAGGGCCTCAATAAGCAAGCGTGGCATAAGTAAGTTCTGCTTGCAGAGGATAGGTGGATCGGCTTGTGTTGACATATTTAGATTCTGGATTGTACTTGATCAGGGCAAGCTGTCTGAATACAGTAATTGGAAGCAGAGGCTGGACCTGCACATGGAGCCGATTGATCTACGAATGGCATCCGTTAGGGAGGCCCGCAACGCTGAACGAAGATTCTGCTTCGAGGTTATCACACCACAGTACAAGCGTGTCTACCAAGCCCCTTCAGAAGAGGACATGCATAGCTGGATCAAGGCTCTCAATAACGCAATTCAGAATGCTGTAGAAACCCGAAGCAGACCCACGTCCTTCACGCCTTCATCGAATGGCGAGAGAACTCCGCACCGAGACATAGTCTCAGTACTAACCGGAAAGAGCTCCTCCTACTCGGGTCACCATCACTCACACCTCAGCTCGGTAGCCAACAGTGTGAACAGACGAACCACCGTTGGAGCTCGCCCGATCTACGTCCGCAGTGATAGCAATAGCTTCGAAGAAAACCCCTCGAAATTGCTCCAAACAATCCGAGACAATGACCAAGGTAATCGCTGGTGCGCTGATTGTGGCTCTGGCAGCAAAGTGGAATGGGTCTCTATCAACCTAGGCATAGTCCTTTGTATTGAATGCAGCGGCATCCACCGATCCCTCGGCACCCACATATCCAAAGTTCGGTCCCTGACACTCGACACCACATCATTCACGACTGACGTCGTCGAGCTGCTCCTTCTTGTCGGAAATCGCATCAGCAATATGGTGTGGGAGGCGAAGCTCGACCAATCCCAAAAACCATCCGCCCAAGCGAACCGCGACCGCAGACTCAAGTTCGTCACCTCCAAATACGTCGACAAAGCCTACGTAAATCCCATCACCGCAAACCCCTTATCTCATTACTCCACACCAGAGGAAACGCTCCTCGCCTCCATCAAGAAAAACGACATCCAAGGCGTGCTCTACGCCCTCGCTCTCCGCGCAAGCCCCAACGCGGCAGACCGCTCCCGCAACACCCATTGCGTCTTCCTCGCCCTGGCAGCGGCAGACCCTGCTGCTCCCGCCGGTTTCTCCGGCGGTCTCTCGCCTACTACACGCTCTGCCTCCAACAATAGACCGCCAGCTATAACTGCGTTCCCAATCGCCGAGCTGCTGGTCCAGAACGGCGCTGTGATCCCGACCACCATGCCCGCCTTCCCGCTGTCTGCATCCGCGCAGCTGTACGTTGATCAGAAGTCTGGCAAGGACACGCTGTCGGAGCTGCCGACGATTATGAAGAACGGAGCTCAGATGGGAGGCGAGAAGGAGAAGGAGGCGGCCAAGCTACAGAAGCGATCGAGTCGCACACCTTCGTTGGCCGTTCGTCCAGCTGGAGGTTGATGAAAACATCGATGTTCAGAGTTCGGCAGTCTGTTTGGCGCGTTCCTCTCTGGGCTGGACTGGGAGTGACTTCTACAATATTTCGGAGTTTTATACCACTGGGTTTGTATGGAGTGTTGCTGCGTGGCCGGTTCTGGATACTACGGCGATGGTATCTTTACGTATGATTAGGGCTAAATTAATGATGCTTGGGAGGGAGGATACTAATAGCAGGCTAGACTTTGCAATAGTAATGAATGGCAGGAAGCGCATCGATGGATGTTCGAAAAAGCTGTAGCTGTGATGGTCTGATTAACGACATGGTAGCTCAGTCTCAATGCCATCCTGGCAACGTGAGCCCCCCGTGGAAAGTCAGCGGCATAGCACATGATCAAGTACTGGCCGTTCGTGCCAAATTCTCTGGAAGCCGGAACACGCACAAGGTTGACAGGCAAAGGCAAAACCATGGCCCAAGGTAAACCTTCTATGATCTACACACACGCTACCATAGACGCCAGTATGCTATCATTGCCGGTATGATATCTCTAATCTTGCCTCCCCTTCAACAGCCGCTTTGTCACCTTATCCTTCTCGATTATGTAGACATGGGCGCCCCACCCCGACAAGGCATCGCGGTCGACAGCGTTCAGCAGTGCTTGTGAGATCGTCTCAAAGAGGTCTTCCGGTCCCTGTTCGACGCAACCATTTTCGTTAGCATCAATTTCCAAAATCAGCTCAACCACTCAACCTCAACCCCAGTCCTACCCAACAAGAACCGAAACAAAAACAGAACGGCCAGGACAAACAAGGACTCACAAGATCCGGTTCCCAAAGCCCCTCACACGTCCCAAACAGCTGATCACTCGCCGTCCCACTGACAATAAAATCCTTCGCAAAATCAATACACCCAATACTATCAAACCCACAAATAAACGGCTCCACCCCCTTCCCATCCCCCTCCCCACCCAGCTTCGGCGCCAACCCCGCAACCACAGGCCCCACGAACCACGGCCCAAACCTCCGCTCATACAAACTGCTGCTCACCAGATTCGCCATCGTCTTGGGACTGATGCCCCGCTCCTCGCGCAGGCGGTACATGTTGACTTTGTAGCGCAGCAGCTCGGAGACGGAAGCCACGTCGGTGGCGAGCCCGGTGAGCCCGAGGTAGAGACTGGGCCCGTAGGGGAAGATCTTGGGGAAGTTGTTGGAGACGGTGAGGGATTGGAGGCCGAGGCGTAGGTCGCAGGCTATGGCGACACAGTCTTTGCCGGTCATGGCGAGGCAGGCTCCACCGTCTGTGAGGGGGGGTGGTTAGTGAAGGTGAGGAGGATAGGGGTGGGGAGGGATGGCGGACTTATGCTAAAGGGCGAGGACTAGGTGTTTGTTAGTGAAGATATAAGTTATTTGAGAATGACAGCGGCTCACCATGATTATAGGCTTTGAGTACAAATGCCAACTAGATGCACTGGTCCAGACCCCACAACGTACTTTGCGCAGTTGCGCAGGGTGACTGATGGCAATATGGAAGCTTTCAAGCTAAAAGGTCTACGCGTTGGAAGCTCTGCGGCTGAATTCCGGCCCGGTGGTGGTTTGGCCGAGGCGCCTACTGCATGCTTAGGGCAAAGTTGCTTCTTCTTCGACTTCGATCCTTGCGACAGAGCTGTTCTACCCCTTCCTCGAGTCTCTCAAACCTATCAATATGCTTGCGCGACACCCTACAAGGGCGGCTCAGGTACGTCTCATAACTCCAGACATTATGAACGGAACTGGAAGCCTGATCGAGCGATTGACTGACCACCCTTCTACCTCCAGCCCCTCCTGCGAGCTGCCAAAGCTTCAGCACAATGTACCGCATCACCAATTCTGTCGAGATGTATGCTGCTCGTTCTGCTAGTCGTCTGGATAGACAATTGACGGACATACGCAGCGATGGCTACGGTCCAATCAGATATCTTCAAGCCCACGAAATATGGCGGAAAGTACACGACAACCCTCATTCCAGGTGCGCGACAAAATCTGGACCTGCGTTTCAAAAGACACTGCTTAGAGACTTGATCAGGTGACGGCATCGGTGCCGAAGTCGCCGAATCCGTGAAAACTATCTTCAAAGCCGACAACGTCCCCATTGAATGGGAGCAAATCGACGTGACCGGCGTCGAAACAGGGGACAAACACTCCGAAGAGCTCTTTCGGGAATCAATCGCGTCGCTGAAACGCAACAAGCTCGGTCTCAAGGGCATCCTGCACACGCCTGTCGAACGCTCAGGGCATCAATCGTTTAACGTGGCATTGCGGCAAGAACTCGATATCTACGCCTCTATGGTCCTGATTAAGAACATCCCTGGGTTGCAAACACGTCATAACAATGTCGATCTCTGTATTATTCGCGAGAACACTGAGGGCGAGTATTCAGGCTTGGAACATCAATCCGTACCTGGCGTTATTGAATCCCTGAAGATTATCACGCGAGCTAAGTCAGAGCGGATTGCCAAGTTTGCGTTCAGCTTCGCGCTTGCAAACGCCCGGAAGAAAGTAACATGTATCCACAAAGCGAACATCATGAAATTGGCCGATGGCTTGTTTAGGGACACCTTTCACAAAGTTGCTCAAGACTATCCAACGCTCGAAGTCAACGACATGATCGTCGACAACGCCTCCATGCAAGCCGTCTCAAGGCCCCAACAATTCGACGTTATGGTTATGCCGAACTTGTACGGAGGCATCCTATCGAACGTTGGCGCTGCGCTTGTAGGTGGACCTGGAATCGTCCCCGGTTGCAACATGGGTCGCGATGTGGCAGTCTTCGAGCCTGGATGCAGACACGTTGGTCTCGACATCAAGGGCAAAGATAAGGCCAATCCAACAGCCATGCTTCTCTCCGGCTCGATGCTGCTGCGGCATCTGGGCCTGGACGAGCACGCCAACCGTATCTCAAAGGGTGTCTACGATGTTATTGCAGAAGGGTGAGCCATGCCATCCTGCCCTATTGATATTGAGAAAGCAAGTAGCTAATAATCTTCCAGCAAAATCCGAACACCAGACATGGGTGGCACCAACACAACGCACGATTTCACGAAGGCTGTTCTTGGGGCAATGAACGAATTATAAGGATTGGTGGCAGGGTCGATGTATATATGCTAGATATCTCTGTACGAATTAGCTCGCTCCTTGAAGATGACGTTCCGGTACGACATCCTGCGATTGGGTATGAGAGAACCCCTGCTGTGACCGAGCTCTGCACTTCAACCATGCTGTGCCCCCTTGTAAGTATTTTGCTCGACCAATTCTCTACCGAGCTAGGCTTCCCTTGCAACATATCGCTGGATGTACCTACAGCCATGGAGCGCCGGAGCACCTCGCTAAACCACCAATTCAAAGCCAGTCATAGACCACACCCCTCTAATCATAACTCTCACCAAGCCGTCCTCCTCTTCCTCCCCGTATACTTCGAATCCCTCTTCACCACCTTCCCCCTCCTCTCCATCTTCTCCTTCCTCCTCAAAATCCACTTCCTCCCCCCCTTCCTCTCCGTCCCCTCCCTCCCCCTTCCCTTCCCCCCCTCCACCACCTCAACCCCCT
>JAABUS010000728.1_pt1 | contig 80618 bp, 65 predicted proteins | sample 5560161 | NCBI WGS metagenome assembly JAABUS01 (sample SAMN10711885, study PRJNA513376) | rock metagenome | isolation source: Antarctica rocks | place: Antarctica: Victoria Land, Trio Nunatak nord | collected 2016-01-04
GAAATAAACAACACAAAAAAATAAGTTGTAATACAGCAAACCCAATAGCTGCTTGCCGGATAAACTAAAGAAATATTAAACCACCATTGAATAATAAGAATAAATATAATGATGCAGCTAAGAACAAGGTATAAAAGACGGGGTAACAGTAAACTTTGAAAGAAGACATGGTAATAAACTGCTGTTTTAGTGGTATTATGTAGATCTGATTTGAAAAACCTCCGTATATGGTTTAATTGGGCCTCCAGCCACCTGATTCGTTGATTTTGAAAAACTGCTGCTTCGCTTACTTTTTCATCATACACGAATACATTATTTAAAAATTCCATACGGATTTTCCGCTTTATGAGCTGAATTTCTATTTCCCTGTCTTCTGCCGGATTGTGAAGTATATCCGGGTTTTCGAATATATCCCCTAAAAGGCCAAATTCAAAAGCCATACCTGAACCAAGCGGCATAGCAGAAAGGCCTAAAGCTGCGGGCCCTCTCCTAAACAGGTTAATATTAATTTCTTCACTGATAGCATCCAGTTGTGCAATAGATGTGTCTTGATTTTTTGCTAACCGGTGGCACTGAATTGCTTTACAGCCATTATGGGCTGCACTGTTTATCTGCTCCAGGCAGCCATCTTCCATTATATTATCGGCATCAAGGATCATGGCAATTTCAAAATTTTCATTTTTAACAGCCCTCAAAGCAGCATGAATTGATTGAGCTTTGGTACTTGTATCAAAATTTACTTCTAACACCTCTACAGGAATATTATTCAGTTTTTCTATAGTGTCTTTTTGTAAAGAATCAGCTATTACCAGTACCTTAAAAGAAGTAGAAAGGTAATTATGCCGAACGGATTTTTTCGCAGTTTCTACAATAATAACGTCTTCTTTGTACGCAGGTATTAAAATAATTATTCTTTTTTTTGAGGAGATCAGATCAAATTGAATATTTTTTGCCCATCTGCCTGCCAAAGCAAGTACCAGCAAATACAAAGTGCTTATAACCACATAAAAATATAAGATTAAATAAAGCAGGTGAAGTATAAACTGAAGCATTACCTGCAAACATAATCAATATGCAATATTTTAAGTTAGAAGTAAATATTATACTACAGAATCACTTGAATGGCCAAGGTTCCAGAAGATAGCTTTAAAGAACAACTTTAAATGCGAAAATTGTCCTTTGAAAAGATATTATGTAACGGACTTTGGAATAGTGAAGAAAGTGAAAAATAAGGAAAAGATAACAAGGTTACTATAACCGTAATTTTGCCTCATATACAAAATCCTGTTCCTGGTTAGGTAATATGTTTTTAAAGGATTTTGTTTACCTACAGACATTAATTCTTTGTGGTAAATTGTTGCTTTTGCCACATACCAGATAGTAAAGCCTGCTTTTAAGATTCTTGCAGACAGGTCCCATTCCTCATAATATAAAAAAAAGATTTCCGGGAACATCCCGGTTTTTTCAAATATTCTTCTTTTAATCATCATCGCACAACCATGTGCGGCATTGGTAGCTCCTGACTGATCATAAATACCATTGTCTTTTACCATTTCACCAATTGTTGAACTTCTACCTGTTAAAGAATTCATGGGGCCAAAGCCGGCATACTGAATAATTTCAGGACTATTGTAAAACTTGATTTTGGGACTGGTTACAGCAATCGTGGAATCCTGATAAAAAGGCTTCAATAATAGTTGAATAAGATCTGATGTAACTTCTGTATCATTATTAACAATTAATACAAACTCTCCTTTTGACTGACGAATTCCCCAATTATTACCTGCTGCGAAACCCAGGTTTTATGTACTGATTAATAATTTGGTATTAGGATAATTACCTGTGAAAATATCATGAGAGGGATTGACATCAGATGCCATATCACATACCAATATTTCATAATTGGTGTAGTTAAGCGATCGTGTTGATTCAAGAAATTGGCAGGTTAGTTTTGTTTGATTATAATTTAATGTTATAATCGAAACCAGGGGCTCCTCTCCTTTCAACATGATGTTTAATTTTGACTTGCCCTATTACCTTAAGCTATGAATTTAATTTTTGAATTAATGCTGAAGGCGTATTGGCCATAATCCAAAGATCGTACATAAAATTGTATTTTTTTGAATAGGCAATATCAAGATTTATCCTTTCCTCCATGGACATGTAAGCGTTTCTTTTTTTAATTTGCCATAGTCCGGTTATACCTGCAGGAGCCATAAAGCGTTCGGCCCAATCATCAGTAGTTAATTTAGCAGCTTCGTAAAGCGGTAAAGGTCTGTTACCCACAAACGACATGTTTCCTAGAAACACGTTAAAGAACTGGGGTAGTTCATCCATACTTGTGTTACGAAGGAATGCTCCGACTTTAGTAATGCGCGTATCATTTATCACTTTAAAGAATACAGGTCCATTTTCTTCATGATCAATGTAATGGTTCAAATGTGATAATTGCTGTACTTTTTGATCTGCATCCAAAATCATTGTACGGAATTTATAAAAGTTAAATATTTGGTAACCCCTTCCAGCGCGTTTTGAAACGTACAAAACTGGCCCCCTTGACTCCAGTTTTATTATAATTGCAATTATTACAAATACCGGGCTTAGTAATATGATCAATAGCAATGAGCCAATGACATCAAACAACCTTTTAATTAAGTTTTTAGTTTCAAAACTGGTATTTGAACTCTTACTGTATAAGTCACGATTTGGTTGGTTAAAATGCGCCTTCTTTACTTTCTTTAAAAATTCAATTTTTAATTTTAATTGGTCCTTATTGATATCGTCCAGAAATATGATTTCGTCCAGGGTACGAAGAGTTCTATATTTTTCAAGATCGGTTTTGCATAAACCTGAAGCATCAAGTACAAAGGGCACAACGGAGTATATCTTACTATCGGAGATGAATTGAATTAATTCTAGTAAAGATTGTATACCAAGAGCATGGTCAACAAAAATAATGTCCGGAACAGTGGTTGTTTCAGCTATACGGCTGAGCACAGATACTGCCTTTCTCGCATTTTCTGCTGCATAACCTCCATCAAAAGTTTGTATAAGAAAATCTATTTTTATAGCGTTTTTACCTATATAGAAGAATTCTAACTGCCCATAACCGGTTTTATTTTCCGCTTGGGAATTGATGGTAAAATGCTTATATGTTTTTGCTGAAGCCTGTTGTTTGGAGGAAGATAAAGCATCCATTTAGGTAACTTTAAGGTAATTAAGGGTTGGCTTGTAATAGGTATGAATCACCTGATTTTTCACTATAGAAGGCTGCTTTCGTGCACTTTTCTGCCGATCGAGGTAAAATTTTCAACTGATTTAACGAGTTCAATAGGATTAAAGGGCTTAGTAAAAAATTGTCTTACTCCAAACTCTTTACATTTCTGTTGTATTTCTTTTTTATCGAGAGCTGATAAAACCATTACAGGTATGTTTCCATACATTCCACTAGCCGCCAGGTATTCAATTAATTCCCAGTCATTCATGTCAGGCAAGCTGGGATCTGCTATAATAAGGTCAGGCAAATTTCTTCTAGTGAGCCAATTAATAGCGGAACAACCATCAGAAGCAGTAATTACCTGATAATTTTTGCTAAAAACAGTCTGTAAAAGAAACCTGATAGCTTTACTATCATCAATTGCTAAAATTTTCTTTTTCATGTTTAGAATGATTAAGTCGTTAAACTTAATTTTTCATTAGGCTATAATTGGAATGGTTCACTCCTGAGTAAATCTTATAAAGTAAACCTTTGTTTCAAGCACTTTATAAAAAAAAACGCTAGATATATGATGACATCAGGTTATTGGAAGGACTTTAAAAATCTGCTTGGTATATATAAATAAATACCGACGCTTTTATAATTAAAACTGATTTTTCAAAGAATCAAAGAATATTTAAATTCAAATCTGGGTAAAAGTAATTAAAATAAACTACATACCAAACATACCTGAAATCAGAATATAATTATTGATTACCATTAACGTCTATTGTACAAACTCTACTATTTAATATAATTACTTTTCAAAGATGTACATTTTATCTATAGCATCCTATACCACGAAAATGGTATTTCAGTTCAGCATCTGTCTGCCTGCTTTTTCCCATAATACATTCTGCTTTTTTGTCATTATCCTGTACAAACCAATAAGAACTGACACATTCATAAAAAGAAAGTAATAAGGTATATACAAAAATTTATTCTTTACACTATTAATAGCTAATATCCACCCCATAATAGCAAAAAAATAAAAAAGTACCTGAGTCGAAAGCAAATACGTAAATATTGCTTTTTCAGATAAAATCTCCAGTAAAAAATTTGATATAAAAATTAACACCAGGCAAATTGGACGAACCGCCCAACGGAGCACACGATGGGAAATAAACTGGAAAGAAAGTTTTGGATATTTGATAACATTAAACAGAGGTTTAACAAGTAGCATCGCCTGGAAAGCGCCTGCACTGATACGTACTTTTCTTTTTTGCTCCTCTTTCATAGATATTTAAGATGTTTCCATTGCGTAAGTTCTTGGTTCATACTTGATTATATAGCCTTTTAAACATACGCGGAGAGATAAGACAAAATCCTCAATTATAGTGTGTTCTTCAATGGCTTCGTATAAGCTTGTTCTTGAAGAAAGTAACTCTCCGGCAGCGCCCACTACTGAGTAAAACTCTGAATCCATTTTTTTTATAAAAGATTCATATTTCCAGTAGAGGCTCTCACCAGATGAAACTGTTGTTGTAATGGTTGTATTTTGCAAGATTTTTTTCTCCCCTGCTACACCTCCTACTTTCGGGTCAGCATAATGTTTAACAATTTCATTGATACAATCTTTATTGAGCAATGTATTTGCATCGCAAAAAATTACCACTGGTTCGGTAATCATTTGCATTACGCGGTTCATCGCAGCCGATTTTCCCTTTCTTTTCAGACTGGTGCATCAATTTAAATTCACTGTATTTTCTTATTATTTCGGGAGTCTGATCTGTAGAACCATCAGTAATAAAAATAATAGTAAGTTTTTGCCGGGGGTAATCCAATTCAAGTGTATTCTTTATTTTTATAAGAATAAAGTCTTCTTCATTATATGCAGGAATAACAAGAGCTACTGAAGGTTGAAAGGAGGTTTCAAATTTCAATTCATTATGAAAAAAAACTTTTTGCATTTTACCAGGCAAAACAAAATAAACGCGTAACGAAGGTAGCTGTAGAACACTATACACAGGCAGGTCCAAAAAATCCCGGTCAGTGCATTCATTCAATTGAGTTAGGTGTTTTTATAAGGATATAAAACCTGGAAAGGAAATAAAATAATTAAATTTTGAGTAAATTTACTCTATAACACATAATTAGATGCTTTTAGTAGGCCCAATATTTGCTAAATTAGTAATAGTTTTTTAGATTTGTGCCAATAACTTTGAAGAGTGCTTCTCCATTATTAGGCATACTCTCTCAAGCTTACCTTATTATTCTTAGAAAGCCATAATTCCTCAACTATTGAATTTACCTCTCTGTTACCATTGATTGTGGTACAGTTTAATGAAACCATTTAGTTCAAACTTATTGTATTTACAATTATGAAAAAAATTTTACTTGCTACAATCATTTTGCTGGCGATTAATCGTACAAATTCTTTCGCCCAGGCTGGCGTTTTTGACCCGAATGATGTGGTTGTAAATTATAACGCTGCTAATCCACCCGCCACACCTCCGGCAAATACCATTGCAAAATGGGTCCGTACTCCCGGGTTACCATGGAATACCGATAAATTTAAAGCTTATTATTATAATGATATGGCCTTTAGGGTAAGGTTTCCTAACGGCTATAACGCTGCAGATACAACAAAGAAATATCCTGTAATATTATTTTTCCATGGTGGCGGTGAAGTTGCTCCGGTTACTGATAATGAAATACAATTATTTAATGGTGCGGAGCGGTTTCAAAGTTTGATTGATGCTGGCCAATTCAACGCTTTCCTGGTATTTCCCCAGGAAAAAGTACTAGGATGGGACTATTCTTATACGACAAGAATAAACAATGTCATGGATTCCCTTCAAAAATATTGTCATACAGATCCGGACAGGGTTATATCTATGGGTTTATCTGCCGGTGGTTACGGCGCCATATTTTATACTATAGATTTTCCTCAGAGAGTTGCTACTACAATTGCTTCCTCTCCTGCGCTGATTGATATATTAACACAGGATCCGGCAAGTTTTATTCATGTACCATTCTGGATATCTTCAGGAGGAACGGATGCTAATCCAAACCCTACGGTAACACAGAATTTTGTAGATAATTTTACTAATAAAGGTGGTAACATCAGGTACAACTTTTATCCAACAATGGGACACAATACCTGGAATGCTCAATGGGAAGAACCTTACCTGATACCTACCTGGCAGTCTGCTCATAAAGCCAATCCGCTTGTTTATTTTAATCATACGAAATTTACTTCCGCCTCGGCCATTACCGCAAAAATCGGTATAAGCCCTGGATTCGCCCAATACCAGTGGCAGAAAGATGGTGTGGACCTTGCAGGAGCAACAACTAATAACATCTCTCCAACTCAATTTGGAGTATATCGTGTTAGATTTAAGCGCTTTGTTAATTCAAACTGGTCTGACTGGTCTCCAAATCCAGCTGTAATTACTCAGGATAATGTTGCGCCGAGTCTCCCAATAAATTTAAAGTCACTATTTAGTGGCCGCACTTTTATTAATTTGGACTGGACTAATTCCACCGATAATGAGTCTGTAACCCGTTACGACATATACGTAAACGGAGTTAAATCTTATACTACCGGTGAATCTGCTATTACCGCAGATAACCTTTTACCAAACACTTCATACGTTTTTACAGTTAAGGCGTTTGACGAGGCAGGAAATTCTTCTGATTTCAGCAGCCCGGTTACAGTAACTACTACTTCAATAACCAATGGACTTAATTACCGTTATTATGAAGGAAACTGGACAGTTTTGCCAAATTTCAATGCACTTACGCCAATTAAAACCGGGGTTTCGTCTAATACCGATATTTCAAAGAGAAATAGCGGGGTTAATGATTTATTTGGTTTTGTATGGGAAGGATATATAAATATAAAAATACCTGGTACCTATACCTTTGAAACAAATTCAGATGACGGAAGTAAGTTTTACTTTAATTCATTTTATTCTCCTACGGCTAAAGCGCTGGTAAATAATGATGGATCGCATGCTGCATGGCCACGTTCAGAATCTGTTAATATTCCTGCCGCAGGTTTGTATCCAATTGCAATTACGTATTTTGATCAGTACAATTCGGAAACAATGGAAATGTACTGGACAGGTCCTGGTTTTGGCAGGTCAATTATTCCAGATTCAGTATTTTTAAATGGAGTTGCTAGTCCGGGTGATAATATTGCTCCAAGTGTTCCTACTAACCTTAAAGCTATTAGCATCAGCTCTTCCTCTATAGATCTCGACTGGGATAATTCAACTGATAATATAGGCGTAACAGGATATGACATTTATGTGAATAATGTGAAAAAGTACTCAAGCAGCACATCGAATGTTGTTGCTGCCAATCTTTCTCCTAATACCACTTACAGTATTACTGTTAAAGCTCTTGATCAGGCAGGCAATGCTTCAGCTTTCAGTACTGCACTATCTGTAACTACCAGTGGCGGTTCCACTTCCATTACAGGACTAAATTACCGCTATTATGAAGGAACCTGGAACTCACTTCCTAATTTCAGTACCCTCACTCCGGTTAAAACGGGAATAACGCCGAACATAGACATTACAGTTCGTACACCTGGCGTAAACGACAACTTTGCTTTTGTATGGGAAGGAAAAATCAATATAACTACTCCCGGTACTTATACATTTGAAACCATATCCGATGATGGCAGCAAATTCTACTTTAATACATCTTACTCTCCATCAGCCACAGCGTTGGTAAACAACGACGGCTTGCACGCTGCTCAGTCAGTTGCAGGTACTGTGAATGTTCCTGCTGCGGGCCTTTACCCAGTTACTATCACCTTCTTTGAACTTAGTGGTGGAGAAACTATGCAGCTCTATTGGACCGGACCTGGAATCAGCAGGCAGCTTGTACCTAACTCAGCTTTTACAGAACCGGTTTCAGGTGATGGTAATCCACCAACTGTTCCTGGCAATTTAAAATCTTTCAACAACAGTAATACTTTTGTTACACTTGACTGGGATAATTCAACAGATAATACAGGTGTAACCGGGTATGAAATTTATGTTAATAACGTTAAGAAGTACACATCAATTGAATCCGCTATTACAGCAGATAACCTGACCCCCAATACAAGTTATACTTTTACCGTTAAGGCAATTGATCAGTCTAATAATACATCAGCAGCAAGTAATGGAATTACAATTACTACTTCCTCTGTTTCCACAGGATTGCAATATCGTTACTTTGAAGGTAACTGGGATGTACTTCCTAATTTTAACATGTTAACACCGGTTAAATCCGGCAACACAGTGAACATTGATTTAACACCAAGAAATACAAATGACTTATTCGGATTTGTGTGGGAAGGTTATATTAATATTCCAATTGCGGGTACTTATACTTTTGAAACTATTTCTGATGACGGAAGCAAACTCTATTTTAATACATTTTACTCTCCAGCAGCTACTTCTCTTGTTTCAAATGATGGATTACATGGACCGCAATCGGTTAGTGCCAATATTACAATACCATCAGCAGGACTGTATCCTATTAGCATGACTTTCTTTGAAAAGGCTGGTGGAGAAGCAATGCAGGTCTACTGGAGTGGGCCAGGGATACCCCGGCAACTTATTCCTAATGCTGCATTTACTAATCCTAATGCAGATGCAGTGGCGCCTTCAACACCTGCTAATCTTAAGGTTTTATACACTAACAAAACATATGTGAATTTAGACTGGGATGTTTCTACTGATAACATTGCTGTTACTGGGTATGATATTTATGTAAATAATATAAAGAAATATACTACCATTGAATCGGCTTTCACGGCAGATAAGCTGTCACCAAATACATCTTATACATTTACAGTAAAAGCCGTAGATCAGGCCGGTAATTCCTCAGTTGCCAGCACGGCTGTTACAGTTGCTACTACATCAACGGTTAGTGGCCTTAATTATCGTTACTATGAAGGATCATGGAATACACTTCCCAATTTTAATACACTTACTCCTATTAAGTCCGGGTTAACTCCAAATATAGATCTTAGCGTAAGAACGCCTGGAGTAAATGACAATTTTGCTTTTGTTTGGGAAGGATATTTAAATTTTACTTACCCGGGCACTTATACATTCGAACTTTATTCGGATGACGGAAGTAAGTTGTACTTTAATTCTTTTTACGCCACTACTGCTACCCCAATAATTAATAACGATGGCTTGCACGGACCAACATCTGTTTCGGCTAATGTAAATGTACCTGTTGCAGGGCTTTATCCCCTTTCGGCTGTATTCTTTGAAAAAGATGGTGGTGAAACTATGCAATTATATATTTCAGGTCCGGGAGTTCCACGGCAGTTAGTACCAAGTGCAGCATTTATGGACCAAAATCCGGGCACTATAGTACAAAATAATGCTACTACTATAATCAATTCACAAACCGCAATGACCGAGGTTGCAGGAACATTGGATGCATCTGAAAACATAAAATCACTGAAAGCATATCCAAACCCATTATCAGAATGGCTTAATATAGATTTTTATGTAACGTCTCAGAAGAATGATATTGGCGTAGATGTGTTTGATATGAATGGGAAAGTGGTATATAAGAACAATTTTAAAGGTCTGCCTTACGGTAACAATACTTTAAAAATGAATATAGGAAATGGCAAACTTACCCCCGGAATTTACTTTGTAAAAGTGAATGTCAACGGCATTCCTTCTAAAGTAATCAAACTGGTGAAATCAAGGAAATAATAAAAGATGTGAATAGTGAAATCCGGGAATTATGTTCCCGGATTTTTTTTGCCTTGTAAAAACAAAAAATCAGCGGCAAAGAGTAAGATATCAACATATTAATATTGCCATTAACTTTACCCCTAAACATTTCCAAAGAAATATTTATTCAAGGTTTACGTTTGTTTTACTGTATATGCTTCAAAAATAAACCGTTGACTCTAATGCAGCACTTTTGTAAACACTGAGACCTTAACCTTTTTAGATGAAAGATATATTTAACTACCGGCATATACTTGAACAAAACCGGTATCCCTGGATAGATTATGCAAAAGGTATCTGCATCATCCTGGTATGTTACCGGCATAGCTTTGAAGGCTTAATAAATGCTAATTTTCCAACAGGCAATTTCCCTTTTTTGGAATTAATAAATTCTTCCCTGGTAACATTTAGAATGGCTTTATTTTTTATTATTTCCGGAATATTTATTTCCCGGACACTTTTGAAAAAAAGCTACACAGCTTATTTTGTAGATCGTTTCAAAGTGATCATCTATCCATTACTGGTTTGGGGATCTATACAAATTACGCTGCAGTTATTATTTAAGAATTATACCAATGCTAAGAGAGAGCCAATAGATTACCTGAACTTACTATTAATGCCACGAAAGATTGAACAATTCTGGTATTTGAATACACTATTCATGGTTGGTATCTTGTATGCTTTTCTCAAGTCTGTATTAAAATTTAAAATGTGGCAACTCATGATATCAGCTCTGGTGCTATACAGCCTTGGTTTTATCTATTACTTTACTAATGCCAACATGCGGTATGAAACACTTGCATACAGCTTCATTCCTGATTTGTTACATTATTATATTTTCTTCTTTATCGGTGATGCAATAGCACCCTTTATATGGAGTAAAGACAACATTAAATACTTAAGTTCTCTCAAAATATTTATACCTGTAGCAGCGGTCTTTTTCCTAGCGCATTATTACTACACATTTGAAAATGACCTACATCACAAAGGATTTTACGTGGAGTTTTATATGCCTGTATCATTTTTAATTATTGCTATAAGCGGGTGCGCTGTAACCATACTAGTTTCATTCATCCTTCAAAGATTCAATATGCTTAGATTCCTTAGGGTAATAGGATTCCATTCATTATATATTTACCTGATGCATGTAATTTTTACCGGATCAATACGGGTGTTGGTTACAAAATTGCTTCATATCAACAGTATACCTTTCATATTATTATTAAGCGTATTAATAGGAGTGATGCTGCCTATTATTATCTATAATTTTTTAATACGCCATGGCTTATGGTGGTTATTCAGTCTCCAACGACCTACTGAGAAATTAAGCCCAACTTAAATGTACATCCGATCTCAATTTAAAATAAATTCATTTTACACTAACTGCTCCGATGGATCATAAGTTTATAAAAAACCGCGACATCGTATTATTCAGCTTTCAACCATGGGATACTGAAATAGGCAGTAATTTTAAAGATATAGCCCGTGAACTTTCCAAATTTAACCGTGTATTATATGTAAACCGTGCATTGGATAGAATATCACTTTTAAAAAAAAGAAACAGCCCTCAGGTCAGAGCCAGGCTTGCAAGTATAAAAGACGGCATTGGTGAACTTGTTGAAGTACAGCCATCCTTATGGGTACAAAATCCCAGAACAATTGTTGAATCGATTAACTGGATACCTTTCCCGATTATACATGACTGGTTAAACAAAATTAATAATAGGCGGTTGGCAAAACAGATAAATACAGCCATTTACAAATTAAGACTTTCAGATGTAATACTTATTAATGATAATGATTTTATACGTGGACGATATTTGAAAGAATTGGTTAACTGCAATGAATATATTTTTTATAAACGTGATTATCTTCTTGGCATAAGATATTTTCAACGTCATGGACCACGACTTGAATCAGGTACTTTAAAAAATGCGGATATGGTAGCAACTAATTCTGCTTATTTTGAAAAACTAACGAAAAGATATAACCCATTCAGTTATGATATAGGACAGGGATGCGACTTTACAAATTATCAGAATATAATAGATTTTGAACCGGAGGACATAAAGAATATCAAGAAACCGGTAATCGGCTACACAGGCTTTGTAAGTGCGTGGCGTATAGACATTGAAATCATTATTTACATCGCCAGAAAATTACATGATTGTAGCATAGTATTAATAGGGCCCGTTGATGAATTATTTGAAGTTGAAGAGTTAACACATTTTAAAAATATACACTTTTTAGGATATAAGCCTGCAGCCCAGTTGCCCGTGTATATGAAATATTTTGACGTATGTATAAATCCCCAGATTTTAAATGATATAACAATAGGCAATTATCCGAGAAAAATTGATGAATACCTTGCAATGGGGAAGCCGGTTGTGGCTACAGAAACAGAAGCCATGAAATTGTTTGAACATTATACCTGGCTTTGTAAAAATAAGATGGAGTTTGTTGAAAAAATATCAATGATCCTAACAAATTCTCAAACATATATTTCTGAAATTGAAATAGAACGAAGGAAGGCTTTTGCGCTTACTCACACATGGGCCAATAGCATGGCAAAACTTGGGGACGCTTATTACAAAACAAAAGATAGTAATATTAATACAACAGATCAACAGTCTATATCCTATAAGAATATAAACTGGTTACAAGTCACTTCAGTTTCATTTGTAATCGCGTACCTGCTTTTCATTTTTCTAAAATTTTTATTTTTCTGACAGGTATGGGAAATTTTACAAAATCAACTATTTTAGCTTCAGTATCAGAATGGATCGAGTACCGTTTTTATGAAAAGAAATTCAATACGCTTTCTGGCCTTGCCTTACTAATTATATGGGGCATTTCCATAGTTTATTTTACTCAGGATATTAATCCGCTGACGGTTGTTTTATTGTTAGTGGCCGCCGGACTTTTTTTATTAAGAATCTGCCTTCGTTATCCTCTTTTTGGATTGTATTTCACTTCGTTATTTTCATCTTTGTTTGCGCTACCCGGAAGGTTCTTTAATATACAATCTCCGGTAGGCATCCTGGTGGAAGTATTTACATTTGTTTTATGGATAGCTGTACTTAGAAAATCTGCACAATACCGGACAAATAATTATAGTTTCTGGAGTAGCCAGATTACTGCAATGCTGGTTATACTTATGCTATACTTTATACTGGAGATAGCAAATCCTGCTATGTTTAACAAAATAGGCTGGCTCTTTTTTTTCCGCAAACAAATTAGTTATCTCTTAATTTACTTTATTGCTTTCAGCGTTTTAAATTCCTATGAAAAAGTAAAATTTTATTTAAAATTCTGGCTGGCAATGGCACTGGTTATTGCAATTTATGGAATCAAGCAGCAATGGTTTGGGTTGGCGGAATTTGAGAAGGCATGGTTGCAGAGTGACCCGGTATTAATAAAATTATACTTTCAGGCTGGATTTTTACGTAAATTTTCATTTATTACCGACCCCGCGGCTTTTGGAATACTTTGCTCGTGTTTCGGATTATTCAGTATGGTACTTGCGCTGAGGATTCAACAAACAGGAATGAAATATATTCTGTACTTTTTAACGTTAGTATTTTTTCTGGCTACTGCATACTCAGGTACCCGAACCTGTATACTCATGATTGTAGCTGGCTTTCTTGTCTATTGTATAATGACTATTAATGAGAAAAGAACTTACCTGTTTTTTATTTTCGCAACTGTAGCAACCACTATCCTTTTAATAATTCCTTTTAGTGATTCACCTGTGTTAAATCGTTTAAAAACTATATTAAGCGGATCAAAGGACGCATCACTGTCAGTACGTAATATGAACCGTCATAAAATACAACCATACATCCGCTCACATCCTTTTGGTGGTGGAATAAATACCAGCGGCCTAGAAGGACAATTATATAATCCCGGGCATGTACTGGCGGGCTTTCCTCCAGACAGTGGTTATATGAAAATTCTACTCGAACAGGGATGGGTTGGATTTACAATAAACCTGCTTTTGTATTACATTATTTTAAAAAAAGGCATAACCGGCTTTTATAATTCAAAAAGACCGGCAATAAAAAATATATTTATAGCGCTGACTGTTTTTCTTTTTTCATTAATTGTAGGACAGTACTCCCAAATTTCTATTTCGCAATACCCCGTAATATTATTCTATTATGCAGCATTAGCTGTTTTTATTAAATTAAAAGATTTTGACAATAAGAATCCATTCGAAATATAAAAGGCTCACCATGAATATTTTATTTTTAATCTTTGCCATTAATCAATAAGCTCTTTAGTAATGAATACATCAAAGGGAATGATTAGGAATACACCTCTTTACTCAGGCATTGTTTTTTTATTAGCAGTTATAGGATTGCTGGAAATGGTAACCCTCCATAAGACTAATGGAGTTTTTTGTTATCCGCTGGATGATACTTTTATTCATATGGCTGTAGCAAAAAATATGGCATTGTATGGAAACTGGGGAATCAATGCAACCGAATGGGTTTCAACTTCCTCATCACCATTGTTCACAGGATTGCTTACCCTGATGTTTACATTGTTTGGCATTAATGTTCATTTCCCATTTTTATTAGGCATTGCAGGCGCGTTGTTAATGATAGTTGCCATGCAACGAGAGTTAAAAAGGCATACCTCTCTTTCCATCTTCGCACAGGCCGGCTGTATTATACTTACTATATTTATAGGAGCCATTCCTTCTCTCGCAGCACTGGGCATGGAACATACTTTCCAGATTGCTTTTACACTTTTTTTTGTACACAGTTGCGCATCTGTTTTTGCAAAAGACAAAATTTTTTATAACCAAGTTTGGATAGCCGCAATATGGGGAGCCCTGATGGTTTGTACCAGGTATGAAAATGCATTTGTTGTTGCTGCTGCATGTGGTCTTCTATTACTGCATAAAGGTATTAAAGCCCCTCTTATAATAGGGATAGTAAGCGCATTGCCTATCTTACTGTTTGGCTTATACGCTGTTTCTAATCATGGTTTATTCATTCCTAATTCCATACAAATCAAAGTCAGGGACAATTACAAGCAGTTGATGAATGGCGGCATAGCGATGCTTGAAGTAGCTGCCAGCATAAGTGGATTACTGGTAATCTCCATCTATCTTATCCTTACAAAAATTCGCCAACAGCAAATTGACAGAAGCTTTCATATACTTTGCATTTTTGTTTTAAGCGGTTTAATGCACGCTGTATTTGGTGGTTTTGGATGGTTCTATCGTTACGAGGCATACCTGATAGTGTTGGGATGTTTTCATTTATTGATAGTATTTTCTGAATGGTATAAATTAAGGAAACCGGAAAATAATAAACAGTACCTGCTTTATATTGCTGTTGCATTGCTGTTCACATTTAACCTGCCGTTAAGGGCCGGAAATGCTTTGCGCAATTTTGTCCGCTCAACTTATAATATTTACGAGCAGCAATACCAGATGGCCATTTTTATGAAAAAGTATAATGACAAACAAACCATTGCAGCAAATGATATCGGAGCTATGAGCTTTCTTACAGATATGGATATTATAGATCTTTGGGGACTGGGAAATAATGAAGTAACGATCGCACGTAAAGGAGGTTACTGGAATTCAGCTTTTCTTCAATCCTTAGTAACAAGGAAAAAGGCATCTATAGCTGTTGTATATGAGTCATGGTTTAATAAAGAACTTACCGGTAACTGGAAGAAAATAGGAACATGGGAAGTATCTTACAGTTTTATGCTGGGTGATACAAAAGTGACTTTTTATGTTATTGACCCTAAAGACACTGCAACTATTGCAAAGTTAAAAAGCGATCTTAATGCTTTTAAAGCTGAGTTGCCGAAAGATATTAAGGTGGAAATGACAGACCCATAAACCCGGATCAAAACTATTGTATTATATTTCATTCTTCCACTAACTTAATACCTGATTGCGTAAAAGTGATTTTCCTCTGTTTATATAAATTTCCGGTTGTCATCTTAAAAGCCTTCTTGCTCATGCCAAAGAATGAATAGATCTCTTCAGGACTTGATTTGTCATAATATGGGAGGTAACCGTTATTTTCTTTTAATAACCTGATCACTTTTTCCAATTCATCTTCTACACGTTTATAACCTCTGTTTCCTAATACCACATCTATCGTATTATCGGTACGTATTTTTTTTATAAACCCCAGGAGCTTATCACCTGTTGATATTTCCCTGTACACCTCGTTCGAATGAAGCACACCCGTATGCAGATTATTAATGATAACTACATAGCCAATATCTGATTTACGATAAACGACCAGATCCACCGTATCCATTTCTTTAACAGTCAGATTTTCATTGCTCAGAAATGAATCAAACTTTTCCGTAGCAGCAATAAGGCCGGTTTGTTCATCCATATAAATTTTAACCAGGTATTCTCCGTCCACCCGCATTCCTGTTAACTGTTTTGATTTAGGTACAAAAAGATCTTTCATCAAACCCCAGTCAAGAAAGGCACCCTGATTGATGACGCTTACTACTTTTAGTTTTACAATCTCGCCTAAAATACCTTTTGGTTGTTGAGTGGTTGCAATCAGCCGGTCTTCACCATCATGATATAAAAACACTTTCAGTTCGGTACCTGCTTTTGTTCCTTCAGGAACGAAGCGCTTTGGTAGTAAGATGCCTTCATTACCATCATCCAGGTAAACACCAAAGTCAACTTCTCTTATTACTTTCAACTGATTATAAACACCCACTTGTATCATGAACTTTATTTTATTAAATGAAGATACGAGAGGTTTTCTACCCTCTTTTTAGTATTCGGTCTAAAGCATGATTATCGGATCCAATTGCAGAGAGTTCTGTTAAATTGATCGTAAGAACCCGCGTTTAAACCTATAAGTTTTTTAAACCTTATAGGTTTATTATTCCTTCCCAAATGCTTTTTGAAACAGGAATACCCTGTTCCCTATTTCTCTTTCTTGTTTCAAGCACTCTTTCACCCGGATATAAAATTTTTTCCCCTGCATTTTGCGGAATGGATTGATGATAGTCGTCGATGATTTGCTGAATGGCTGATGCTATGCTTTTGTAATTAAACAAACAGAATGGGTCAATAGCTATGAAAACCTGTGATACTGCAGATTCAGGACCACGGCGTGTTATTTCACCGGTAGCGTTTCCACCGGATAATATGGCGGCTAATATATCAAGTAAGAGTGACAATCCGGCCCCTTTCCAATAGCCGATTGGCAGTACTCTTTGTGATGCCAGTATCGCATCCGGATCATTGGTCAGCTTGCCATTTTTATCATATCCTCCCTGTACAGGCAGCAGTTGTTTTTTAGTGGTATACAGTTCCAGTGCCCCATAAGAATATTGAGACATAGCCATGTCTAATACAATCGCTTCATCATTATGCGGAAGCGCAAATACCAATGGATTGTTTCCGAGTTTCGCATCTATCGCACCCCACGCGGGCATGTTGGCAATGGTGTTGGTCCAGCTAATAAAGATGCATCCTTTCTTCGCTGCTTTCCATCCGTAAAGTCCACCCCTCATCCAATGATTTGTATTTGCCAAAGCAACACATCCTATTCCATGGACTTTAGCCAGTTCCACCACCCTGTCTGTGGCCAATATAGCATTAAGCGGACCAGCTCCAAGATTGCCATCCCATTGTTCCAATCCACCAAAGCGGGAAACACACACCGGCTCTGCATCAATCATTACAAACTTATCTTTTATATACTGGATGAATCTGGGAAAACGATTTACACCATGAGTATACACTCCATCAATACTATTTTCTGTAAAAACCTCCGCGCAGCGTATGGCTTTTTCTTCTGTGAACCCATTTTTTATAAGGATTCGCAAAAATTCACCATGCATATCTTCAGGAGTTACTTTAATTGTTTCCGACTCTTTTTGTTGGTCTTCCATTAGTGCATATTTAATCTGAAAAGTTAGGTTATTTAAACATAAAAAAGAAGCCGCAGATTGTGCACGTAGCCCGGGGTGGTTACATTTTTAATGGAAATTATTATGAGGTTTACAATAGAATAATGCTGCACTTGTACCAGCATTTTTTTTCTTACATTAAGTACTTAGCGAATCTTATCAAGCAATAACAAACCTTCCTTTAAACTTAAAGCACACTGTATTCTCTGCTGATAAACTGGCAGTAACATCAATAATTTTATCAATTGTCTTATACAATATATCAATCTTCACTACTTTATTAACCCGCGGGTCTACCACCATTAGAAACTTCATAGAGTCTGCTTTAGAAAGCAGCATAGATGTACCGGTACTCATCTCTATCATTTCTTTTACTATCTGCATCATGCATACACCCGGCACAACAGGCGTACCAGGAAAATGTCCCTTGAAAATTTTATGATCAGGATTCAATTCAAGCACTGCGTTTATGGCAGCACTTTGCTTATCTATTGTTATAATCCTAAAAAATATATCTTTCAGCATTATCTTTCCAACCGTTTTAAACCGATATTAAAATTAAAATTTTTATGGGTGATGCCGATGGTATCAGGGATGCCACCAATATAATGCTGCATGATCACCTGAACTTTGGTTTTTCTTTTAGACGCTTTTTCTACCCGTATCAATTCAGCACATCCTGGGCCCGTAATATAATAATTGTATTCTTTACCCTGCGGGAATAAATAATAAAAAAGGCCGTCATCTTTCTTAACTGATGCATGTATTGTATCCAGATGCCGCATCATAACCAGTTCAAAATCTTTTCGCAGTGTATTGATTACTGCTTTCTTTTTCATTTGCTTTATAACAGAGTAGACAGTAAAGTCACCCTTCTGCGAAAATCCAAAATCAAAAAATTTAAAACCCATCTCATTAGAAAATACCATACGGATGCTGCTGTCCGGCATAGTCTTGATGAGTAATAATCCACTCAGGTGCTTTCCTATTACATTAACCTGCGTATTATACAAGGCTGATACAAAAACAGGTTTGAACTTTTGTACACAGTTTATATCGCCCGGGGTATTCTGTAAACCTTTATATGGTGATGAACAGGCTGATACAACAAGCAGGTTAATGAATAGCAAATAACGCATCTGGAATAGTAACGTTCAGTTCCTTGTTTGTAAAATTAATGATAGTGTTATCACCCGATAATTCCTGCATCTCAATGCTTGATACTGAATAATCTTTCTTGTCAACAATAACATTTATGTTCCTGAAATAATCTTTTAGTCCTTTAGCAGATGGTAACAATTCCATGAGGTAAGCTTTGGCATTTTCAAATACCCTGACTTTAAAATCAGGATTAGTGAGCATAGTGCCTTGCACACAATCAACGGTGATTTTATTGATCTGCTGAAACAATTTATTTGATTTTGTAGAGATGGTGTTCTCTTTCTGGCCATCTTTTACAAAAACGTTATTCTTGTTGATGATCATCAGGTATTGAAATGGCTGGTTATATTCCATGCGAACAAGGTTATCTTTTTTAAACCAGAACTTACCTTTTGAGGTGATTTTTTCTGAAAGCATACTCAGGTTTTTTTCCTGCTTAAAATCGCTTTTGATGCTGTTAGTTTTTTTCGCTGCAGTAGTGAACTGTTCTTTGAAATTGATAAGATCAGTGAGCTGTTTATATCCCGTATATTGTGCGCTGGATGAAATACCGGCAATAATAATCAGCAATAAAAATAACAGTTGTTTACGCATAAGCTTTCAATTTAAGCAATTTATCTAACCGCACTATTTTATAACCTTTATCAGTAACCTGCTTTATAAAGGCGGGTAATATCGCAAGTGTTGTTTTACTGGTATCATGAAAAAGCAGGATAGCTCCGGGTTTCACTGCCTTTAAAACTTTATTCAACAGCTTTGTTTCGTCTTTGATCACTGTATCCATAGACCGGACATTCCAGCCTACCGGAGTATAATTACCGTTTTCAATCGCTTTTCGCAGGTTGGGATTGGTAACTCCATAAGGCGGCCTGAACAGGCGGGGTTTTAATCCTGTTACATTTTCCATGGCCCGATCCATCAGTTGCAAATCCGTCAACATTTTTCTTGCGGAGAAAAGATCAAACCAAAAATGATGCGAGTAACTATGATTGCCTATAAGATGTCCTTCCTGATGTAATTGTACCAGCAATTCCTCATTTCCTTTAATACGGTTGCCAATACAAAAGAACGCAGCCTCAACCCGGTGTTCTTTTAATAATTTCATTATTGCTGGAGTGTATGATAACGCCGGACCATCATCAAAGCTTATGGCAATCTCTTTATTATTTGTTATAGCAGCGCAAATAATTTTTATAAAAAATTCAGATGATACAAAGTAACTGCCATAAAACAGCAGCAAAGAGTATACAATAAATATTACCAGGTACACTATCAAAGGCAGTGCATACGCAATATGATATCCTGTTGTAAACAACAAAAGGATAATAAAAAAAATATTGGTATTCCTGAAATTCAGCATGCTGTTATTAAAAATAATGAATGATGTACCTGCATGTAATGATTGTAGATTAAAATCTTCTTAATATTTTTTCCAGGATTTTTTTGATTCCCGAAAGCAACCGGAAGGCTGTTATTTTTAAGAATATTTGCAGCGGCCCATAGAGCAAAAGATGTAGCGGTTGGATACTCCCCGCATAAATGTTTATAGCTGATCTGCATGGTATCACTAAAAATACCAGCGCTTAAATTTTTATATGCCTCGTCTTCCTTGGCATTGCCATTGCGGCCATTGATAACAAGATCAATATCTTCAATACTGGTTGCGTTTTTTTCCAGGAATTCTTTAATATACTCTTTTATTGCAACGGTGTGTAGAGGCTTGTAAAAAGTGGTTATGGCATCAAGCACTGCATAATCTGTTTCGGAAGACTGGTTTGATAAAACAAAAAAAGAAGCGCCTTCCCCGGCTATGGTACCTTTAGAATGGTCTTTATACAAATCTACATTAGACCGCAGCTTATTTTTATACAAGCCAAAGCGGCTCAAAATAGCATGGCTGTAATCAGTAATTTCATCAGCAGCACCTACCAATACATTACTCGCTTCATTTTCTTTCAGTAACAACATTGCATCTAACAAAGCAGTTTCAAATGAAAAGCCACTATGAACGAAAGTATTATTGTACTGGTGGCAGGATAATATCAGTGCGATCTGAGCTCCAATGGTGTTATGGGTTGATTGAATAAACGCGGTTGGTGTAAGCAATTCCTCATTATTCTCTACCAGTTTTTTCATGAAGATGCCGGTATCTTCCAGGCAACCATAGGCGGTACCGGTAATGATGGCATCAGGTGATGTAAGCCGGGCTTCCTGCAAACATTCCAATGCAGCCGCCACACCGATTTTTATGATGCGGCTCATTCTCCTGATATATTTAATATCAATCAACTGCCTGTAATCGGGCTCAGCGCAACGTAAACGATTGCCTTCATATTCCAGCACTTCAGGGAGAAATGAAGGATGACCAAAAGTCTGTTGCGCTGAAATATTTCCTGTAGCCCGGATATACATTTGTTGCTAAGTTTATTTTAAGTTAAAGCTATCAGCCGTCAGCTATCAGGAGGAAACTTATTTCGCTTTTATATCCGGACGGCTGAGGCTGATAGCCTATAGCATCAATTATAAAAAACATGATACTAATGTGATGTCAATAAAATGACAGTTAACTATAAGGATATATTTCTTGATACATTTCCTCCTGATAGCTGACGGCTGATAGCTATTATACGACATTTCATGCATAACAAGACACTAGATTTTTGACAGAATAAGTGAGGTACAATTTCCACCAAAACCAAACGAATTGGATAGTACATTTTTTACAGGTACATTTTTTTGAAAGATGGTTTCAGGAACAAAAGGAAAATCTTTCATAGGCGTATCCAACCGAAGTGTAGGATAAACAATACCATGCTTAACGGCCAGTGCAGAAAACACCGCTTCAATGCCACCGCACGCGCCTAGTGTATGACCTGTGAAAGATTTAGTAGAACTCATTTTAGGATAATGCGGACCAAACAATTTCATGATCGCCGTACCTTCAGACTGATCATTATTCTGCGTACCGGTTCCATGCAGATTTATATAATCAATATCTGAGTGCAGCAGACCACTTTTATGGAGTGCCCCTTTCATAGCTATCATTGATCCCGTACCATCAGGTGACGATGCTGTTTGATGGTAAGCATCGTTGGCGTTACAATAACCACTAAGCTTACAATACGGATCAGCTTTTAAGGTAGCAGCTACCCTGTCTGATACAAGCACAACGTAACCTGCACCTTCTCCCAAATTAAGTCCCTTACGATTTTCATCAAACGGTTTACAGTACTGATGATCCAGGATCATAAGAGAATTGAAACCGTTGATCGTGAATTTTGTCAATGCGTCTGTTCCACCGGCAACTACCACATCGAGCATATTGTATTTGATCAACCTGGCACCAAGGGAAATTGAATTAGCTGAAGAAGAGCATGCTGTACTAATTGTAGTAACAAAATTCTTAATGCCTAACTGATCAGCCACCAGTTCTGTAATACTGCCACATTCGTGATGAATCACATCCCTCAGTTTCCCTTTATAGTTGTCTGTTAAAAACTCAGGAAAGAAAGTTTCGGTTTTATCCATACCGCCAACTGTATTTGCTGAAATAAAACCGGTGCGTAATCGGTGCAGACCCGGGATCGCTGCATTGTTAAGGGCTTCCTTTGCTGCCAGCATACTGAGCAAAGCTGTGCGACTTAGCAAAGGTGAAAGCTTTGCTTTTGCAGCCAGTTCCTCGTTGCTACACTTTACTTCTGCAACAGCGATCTTTAAGCGATGTATGGTATCAAGAAACCTAATTTCACCCATTCCTGCAATTCCGTTTTCAAGCGCATAAAGACATTCGGCGATATTATTTCCAATTGCCGAAATAACTCCAACACCTGCAACATATACCGGCGCAATCATTATTAAACTGCCTGCGCTTGATGAGCCGTTATGTACTCCGCCATTGTTCTTACAGAACGAAACACTTTTGGTCCGTCTTCGGCATTCGAAAGCCTGATCTTATACTGTTGCTGCAATAATACAATCAGTTCCAAGGCATCAATTGAATCCAATCCCAGGCCATCTGCAAAAAGCTGTTGATCATTGCCGATATCTTCGGGTTTCATATCCTGGAGGTTTAATTGGGCGATAATCTGTTCCTTCAGATCGGCCATTAGTTTATCCATTTTCTATCTCGTAAATGTTATTAATATTTTCAATTGTAAACAAAAGATCATTCATACCAGTCGCCATTTTTTCCACTAAAAACAATACACCATAATGTTTGTAATCCAGCAATTCCACCCAACCACAAATACAAACTTTTAAAACATTGGTGTTGAGCAGGTTGCTAACATATTGCTCCATAAAATTAGCATCGAAGCGGTTAAAGACAAAAAAAGCATTTTCACCTTTAAACCCGTTCCTGATACAGATTTCGCCGATCATTATATTGGGCAATGTATATACAAACAAAGAAGGACTGGCAATATTATTAGCCGTTTCAAAATATTTTATATCAGTATCCAGGCTCGAACTGGCATTGGCAAGCACCACTCCTATATCATCCGGGTTATAACCAGATGCTAAAAATCCAGGTTTCAGTAACATTTCAGAAGCAAGTATTCCAAATTTACTTAGATTATCCATCTTGTAAAACTTAGGATAATTACATTGAAAATACCGGTATGCCGAAACCAGGAAGCCTGTAAAATCAGCCTCCTTATTAGTGAACAATCGCGACCCGTTTTTATATACAACCTGATCGGTAACGACACAACTAGCTGTTATATAATTCTCTGCTGACAAATTTTTATAATGATGTTGCTAATTTATACTATTGTCATGTTACACATAAATTAATAAATATTATCTGGCAGCAGTCAGCTATCAGGAGAAATCTAATGAGAGTCTGCTGATAGCCAATGGCAGAACGTAATTTTATGCATCTTATTATTGACTCACATAATTGCTGTATGCAGTGTAATAATTCGTGAAAGCCGGGTTAATGCGGTATTATGATCCTTTACGTATGGATTATCTTTATCCCAGACATAACCTGCTAAAATAGAGCATATCATATTTTTAATTTCAGGGACTTGTTTCTCCGAAAAGAAAATTGTATCCAGCGTTCCCTCATACCAGGCCATTACATAGCTCCGGAAGGTATTTACACCCTGCATCATTTGTTCTGTATATTCTTTATTCCAATCTACAGCCTGACCATTTAACTTACGTATAACCAGGTTGGCAGCTATCTGGCTGGAGACTGTCGCCAGCGTAACGCCTGAAGAAAATATCGGATCAAGAAACTCGGTAACATTGCCAGTGAGCACAAAACCTTCTCCATGAAATGTATTGGTTGTTGTTGACCATGATTCCAGCACTCTTGGTTCAAATACAAATTCAACATCCTCAAACCGCTTGCTGATATAAGATTGTTCGGCTATCAGTGCACGAAGCTTCTCTTCATTATTACCTTCGTATTCCTCAAAAAATTCAGGGTTGCCTACAAAGCCAAGTGATGTAATGCCATTTGAAAACGGTATAATCCATATCCATACACCCGGCTTATGAACCACTATCGTTATACGGTTTGGCTCGTCATCGAGAGAGCGATGCAGATCAACAGTATGTGCAAACAGGGCTTTGCGCGGAACTAGATTCGAAGGTTTATCCAGGTTAAACAAACGGGGAATAACCCTTCCATAACCACTTCCATCAATGATAAAACTGGCCCCGATCTGTGTTTTATTTCCATTGATATCTTCAACGGTTGTTATAGAGTCAGAACCGTTAAATTGTATATCGGTTACAGTAGTTTCATAACAAACCGGAACTCCCATTCTTTCAACGGTATCAGCAAGTGTTTTATCAAAATCAGCCCTTGGTGCCTGCCAGGTCCAGTTCCAGCCTGGTGTAAACTGATCGGCAAACATATAGTCGCAAATTTTCCCATCCTTAACAAACTTAGCCCCGAATTTCTTCTGAAAACCTTTTTCTGTTACCGCATCTACAAAACCCGCTTCTGTTAAAGCTTCCATGCAGCGCGGCAGTAAGCTTTCACCAATTACAAAGCGCGGGAATTTTTGCTTTTCCACAATTTTTACTTTGTAACCAGCTTTGTTTACAATGGAAGCTGCTACAGTACCGGCAGGGCCTGCACCTATTACGAGCACATCTACTCTTTCGTTATTCATTTCGAAGGGTTTATATTTTTTATAACCTGTCTTTCCGGTTCAATAGAACCACTAACCATTAACCTTCCTGCATTTCAGCAGGCTTTGACTTAACCCGATGTTGTCTGTTTGTTCTATTACTTCAAATCCGCCTTCTTTTATACACTTATAAAAGATTTCATAACTATACATCTGGCTGTTACCATTCGCAAGGGCCGTAAAATAGAGAGAGGTCTGATGCAGGCAGAATGCGGCAATTTTAAATTTTTGCTTGTCCCAAAAAGGTTCCAGGATGTAAATGTATCCATCATCGTTTAAAATCTTCCCACATCTTTTTAATATGGAAATGATCTCAGCTTCTGCAAAACAATCCAGGAACTGGCTCATCCAGATGACATCATGACCTGTTGGAAAACTTTGCTTCTCATCTAAAATGTTTAACGGCAGTAATGATATTCGCTCCTCTAAATGTCGCTCTTTGATTTTGGCTTGCGCAACATTCAGTTGTCCGGGCAAATCCATGATGGTTACATGTATTTCAGGCGAATAACATGTACAGGCAATAGCCCACTTTCCGGTATTGCCGCCGATATCCAATAAATTCTTCGGCCCGTTTTTAAGCACTTTGGACAGGACAAGCGGGAAAGCATTGTCAGAGAAAAAATGATCAAAGCTAAACCAGCTCTTCTGCACCTGGGATGGCAGTTGTGATAGACCTTCATAAATGGTATTCCATTCACCGAATTCTTTTAATCCTTCAGGTATTCCATTTTCTATACTTGTATCAAGATAAAAAAGTCCTTTGTAACATACGTCATGAACAAAATTCATATTGGTTTTTGTCAGCTCATCATTCAAAATAAAATTACCTGTTTTAGTAAGGGTATATTTATGATCGTTAATGATAATTAATCCTATACTCAAACCAGATTCCAGTAATACTCTTACCCCATAATTAGGTAGCTTAAGTTGATCTGCAATTTCTTCACAAGTCAATCCGGCTGATGCGCTATGTTCAATCAGATTTAGTATTCCAGAATTCCTTAACACTCTTGCAGATTGAAAAACTACCGGGCCAAACGCTATCCATTGCGCCATCTCTTTAGCTTCAAATGCTGATTTTGTATCCTTGTTAAAAAAATCCATGAAGGTGATATACGTTTAAATTAAAATCAGTTTTACATACTAAAAACAAGGGCAGCATTACATCCGCCAAACCCGGAAGCGGTTTTCAGGCAGTTATTAAATGATCCTGTTTGTAAAGTACTGCAAATATTTACCGGTTTAGTTAGACCTGGTTTATTAAATCCTTTACTTGGCAAAACTATCCCTTGTTTTAATGAATGAATGGAAACAACCGATTCTATAATTCCTGCTGCTCCCAGTGTATGACCATAATATCCCTTAAGGCTATTGGCAGGTAATGATTCCATACCTGCTAATGTAATAGCCTTTGCTTCCATTTCATCATTATATATAGTTGCGGTTCCATGTGCTGAAATGAAGCCAATATCGCCAGCCGTAAGGTTAGATTGTTTAAGAGCGTTCCTGATAGCCTGGTATAATTCTTCACCTGTGCGCGAAGGACCGGAAATATGATTCGCATCATTGCTCACTGAACCGCCGGTAATTTTTACATTATTGTTTGAATATTTTTTATTTGAAGATAGAATAACCGTTGCAGCACCTTCACCCAGATTTATCCCATTACGATCTGCATCAAAAGGTTTACAGGGATCGGAGCTGACGGCCTGAAAAGATTGAAAACCAGACAAAACAAATTTTGAAATTTCATCAGCCCCTGCAATAACAGCGTTTTCATACTGACCAGATTCTATCAACCTTTTACCTGTTAAAATAGCGAGCAGTCCTGAGATGCATGCATTAGAAACAACTAGGGGCCTGCTTACAAATTGAAAATATTCCGCTACCAGTTTCGCTGAAAAATGAAGGGCGATTCGCTGATCTGATTCATAACTGCGGGTTTCTGTTTGCAGTAAACTGATATTTCCTTTGGTGGATGAAATGATAAGAATTGTTTTATCACTTCTTGTATCGATCCCGCTATTTTGTAACGCATCCTTTATAGATGTGATTAATAATTGTTCAAATTTTGTGTATTGGTTATTTAATTCATCTTCTAAAATAACAGTGTTATCTCCAAATAAAGATGCACAAAAAGGTTGTGCAGATAGTACCGGATTGTCATGTACTTTTATACCTGATCCGGATTTTGAAATACATGCGAAATTTTCAGCAGTGTTTTTACCGATCGGAGAAAAAATATTATCGCTGACAATAAAGACTTCTGTCATTTTATTTAAATGAGTCCCTGTTGAATTTTCCATTCTTCAAAGAACGGAGGATTTATTAATTGTAGTATGGAATTTTCCTTATCTAAAAATACCTGTACCGAGGAACCGGTTGCAACCAGCTCACCAGATGCTGCATTATATAAAAAGTATTTGAAGTTCATCTTTGCTGCTTCCGAAGGAAGGTATTTCGTTTCTACAATTACCCTGTCACCATAGCGCAAAGAACGTTTGTAATCACATTGTATATTTACTATCGGAACTATAAATCCTTTTTTATAAAAGTCAAGGTATCCTAAACCATATTTAGTACCGAATGCTTCTCTTCCATCTTCAAAATAACGGATATAGTGTCCGTGCCATACAATGCCCAAAGGGTCGGCTTCATTAAAACGAACCAATATCTCAACCCGATGATTTAATTCGTTTTGCATAGATTGATAAATTAGCTATCAGCCGTCAGCTATCAGCTATCAGCCGATGCTTGTGTGTAAGTAATCATAAAAACCTCAAGTTATACAGTATCTTATTATGCAACATGGATGATCTATTTTTCATATTGCGTAAAATTATAAATGCGATTCAACGCTGCTGAAAGCTGATAGCTGAAGGCTGATAGCTTGTTCTTACGATCCATACTTAGACAACCACTCATTATACTTTTTCTTTTCGATAGTATCTAACAGGTTTTTGATGGATGAAGCCCAGTAGTTGCGAAATCCGAAAGCCATGCTTACTTTACTTTCTACTCTTTCAGTCATCAATACCTTTTTGGTTTTCATATTTATAAGGGTTACCCAGATAGCTGCTGCTTTTTGTGATTTACTCATTGCTTCCATAACGAACAGCAAACCTACACCCTTCTTGTCACCAAAATCAAAACCTTTAACCAGTGAATTGATGTCATCATCCTGTAGCCGGTGAAAATCACCGGTACTGCTGGATTTAATCTGTACGGCATTGGTTTTTTCATTTCTTTTCTCAACAGGTCCCAGGTCATGATCTACATAGCTTTTGTGAAAAGCCCCCTTCAGGTCGTACTTCTTTGGTTCATTCACCACTACCTGGTTGATGCCAGTAAACTGGCGGTCGCGGATATCTATTTCATTAGCGCCGGCATCATCTATCAGTTTTGCTTTGGTAAAATCAATCCCAAGATAAGTTATGGCCGTTTCACTGTTACCAAAAACATCTTTAGCGGTTTGCGCGAATACTGATTGTGATTGTCCACAAAAAAGCAGTGCTATAAAAAGCCAGCTGAATGTACGAGTACGTTTCATAATCAAATTTATTTTGTTTGTGTTATAAAAATTTTCATTTCACATTGAGCAAGTATTTCGCCTTTACAGCATAATTTTCCTTCAATTAAGGTTACATTAAAAACCTGGTTCACTAAGGTAATCTCAGTTTCCACTTCATCATTTATTTTTGGCAGGGAATAAACAAGCAGGTTATTTACTGAGCCAATGTACCCGATTGATACAGGTTTATTTTCCATCTTTGAATCATAACCTGCCCTGGCTGCTGCTGTCTGTGCTATATTTTCAACCAGTCCTGCCTCAAGTAATTTCCCATCTTTTACAAAAAGATTATCTTCTCTCACTTTAAAACAGGAACGGGTAACTTTCTCATCGGAATAAATCAAAGTATCTATCATCACAAAGGGTGACCTTTGAGGTATTAATGACAAGGTATCTTCCGGTGGTGTAAACATTATTGTTGCCAAAAATTATAATAATTATACCATTGAACAGGATACTGTTTTACTTTAATCTCCATTTCAGCCACAAAATCGTTAAATATTTGATGCATCCTGCTTTCTTTTGACGGCTGGTGGTAGTTTTTTATTTCACTTGCAAAAAGGTGGTAATGAAAACTGCTTTCTTTCATAGCGAATACAAACGATACAGGCACTTTAAAGGTAGCTGCAAGTACAAATGGCCCCAGAGGAAACCTGGCTTTATCACCTAAAAAATCAATAGTCAGTGTTTTGTTGCCTTCTATAAACCTGTCTGCATGCATGCACACCAGCTCATTATTTTTAAAAGCATCAGTTATTTCATAGATATGAGAAGTGTCATTGTTCCTGATAACTATTACATGAACATTTCGTTTACCGGTGATAGTTGAAAGATATTCTTTAATCTGCTGATGCTCATTGTCGAACATCACTATATTAATCCGGGTATTCAATCTCTTTAATAGATGCCCTGCAATTTCCCAATTACCGATATGCGCACTTAGTAATAATCCACCGTTCTTTAACTCAACTATTTTTCTAAGATTTTCCTCCCCTTCAAAATTATAAGTAAATTTATTGGGTATCCCCGACATCACCACTACCTTGTCTATTATTGTTTGTCCAAAAAGATAAAAATTACGGTATACACTAACCAGGGATTTTAGTATATTATATCCAAGTTTGTATCGAAAGAAATTGAATAAAGGCCCGGATGATTTGTATAAAAACAAGAAATAATATAATGCTACGAACCTCAGAAGGAAATAAGCCGGTAAAACGCCAAAATTTCTTAATATCGCTACAAAGATCCGGTATCCTGATGGTGTTCCTCTGGATTTACCTTGCCATAAAGGCATTATACCAATTCTTTTGAATGAACCCTCGAAATAACGTAGTCATAAAAATCTCTGAACGTAGAGATGCCTGTAAAATCTTCCGGTTTTACTTTAAAAGAAAAATTGCTTTCTATAACAACCACCAGGTCAATATAATCAAGGCTATCAAGTTCCAGTGTTTCTTTCATATTAGCATCAGGATGAATACTATTTGCGTCTGCTTCGAACTCCTCCACGAGAAAGTCATTAATTTTTTCAATAATTTCTACATTTTCCATAACCTTCAATTTATCAGTTTTCTTACAATTAGTGATGAGTTGGTTCCCCCAAAGCCAAACGAGTTGGACAAAAATACATTTATATTTTTTTGAAGTGATTTTTTTACAATGTTTAACCGTGCTGAATCTTCATCCGGATTTTCGAAATTTATATTAGGCGCAATGAAATCGTTTTGCATCATTAATAAAGAATACACTATTTCACTGGCACCCGCCATCCAGCATTCGTGCCCTGTCATTGATTTTGTTGAACTAACAAACGGCCTGGCTATTCCAAATATTGCATTAATAGCCCTGGCTTCGCTGGCATCACCTGCTGGTGTTGAAGTAGCGTGAGCATTAATATAATCAACATCAACTGCCTGCATGCCTGCATTTTTCAAAGCCATGCTTAATGCCTTTACCGGACCATCAACGGTGGGGTTTGATATATGAGCCCCGTTTGATGAAAAGCCATATCCCACTATTTCGCCTATAATTTTTGCGCCTCTTTTTATGGCGGAATCATAACTTTCTAAAATTACGGTGGCAGCTCCTCCACTTGGTATCAATCCGTCACGGTCCCTGTCAAAAGGCCGGGATGCTTGTTCAGGCGATGATTCATGAACTGAAAATGCCGACAAAGCATCAAAGTTCCCCATAGCAAAGTGATTGATCTCCTGGGCGCCACCACAAATAATTCCTTGCTGTAAACCACTTTTGATAAGCATGTATCCCATTCCTATGGCATGTGAACCACTGGCGCATGCCGCACTGATAGTAAAATTGATCCCTTTCAGTTTGAATATGGTAGCCAGATTCATGGTCACTGTTGAGTTCATAGTCTGGAACACCGAACCAGAGCCTAATAACATAGTATCCTTTTTTTCCCTGAGGATATCATTGGCTTCTATTACAGGTTTGGCAGAACTGTCGTTACCATATAAAATCCCAAACTCCTGCTGATCCAGGTAATCCTGGTCTATGCGGGCTTGTTTTAAAGCTTCCATAGTGGCTACATAAGCGTACTCACCTTGTTCAGGAAGCATCACCCTTGCCCTCCTGTCTAATAAGCCTTTTAAAGCAGGCTTGTCAACATACCCTGTTAAGCCGGAGCGGAACCCATATTCTTTTCTTACGGGATCGATCCTAATGCCAGACTTACCTTTATATAAAGAAGTCCTGACTTCATCAAGGTCTTTTCCTATACACGAATAAATGCCTGTACCTGTTATCACTACTCTGTTCATATCAATTGTTTTAAGCAGGATTTACAGGATGGAAGAATTATTTACAGAGTTTTGTTACCAGGTTGTAGAGTTATGTATCAAGTTATTCAAACGCATTTTTAAATTATTTTTCCATCTTGTCCCCAGGTTTAGAGCCATATATTTGTCTTGAAGCAGGATTTACAGGATAGAAGAATAATTCACAGATTCTTGTTACTAAATTTTAAGGTTATACATCAATTTATTTTATCATTCTTACATCCTGTTACCAAATTTTAATATCATAAATAAAAGTTATTCTCTCCAAAATTCTATAAATTATTCTTCCATCCTGTAAATCCTGCTTCAAAATCACGAATACAACCCGCCATTCACCGACAAAACCTGCGCGGTAATATAAGCTGCTTCCTTTGAAGCCAGGAAACCAACAGCATGTGCAACTTCTTCCGGCATTCCAAATCTTTTTACTGGAATAAGCGCCTGCAGTTCTTTTTCATTTAAGCCTTCCGTCATATCCGTTTTAATAAAGCCTGGTGCTACAGCATTTACAGTAATTCCCCTCCGGCCAATTTCTTGTGCCAGTGCTTTCGTAGCGCCGATTACTCCGGCCTTTGCTGCTGAATAATTAGTTTGTCCTGGTAATCCCTTTAAACCTGAAAGAGAAACTATATTTATTATTCTCCCATATTTTTTAAGCAACATTCCATTTAATACCAGACGTGTGACGTAAAAAAACGCATCCAGACTTGTTTTTATTACGTTATCCCATTGCTCATCTTTCATCCACATCATAAGGTTATCATCTTTGATACCGGCATTGTTTATAAGCACTTCAATCTCATTACCAGGATTAGATTCTATCCAATTACCCAATACCTGTGAAACCTGTTCTTTAATAGAAACATCAAATTGTAATAACTCACCCTCCCCACCCTGTGCCTTTATTTGAGACAGTGTTTTGTTGGCTTCTTCCACATTCTTTTTAAAATTAACAACAACATAATAACCCATTGTGGCCATGTTAAGACAAATCGCCCTGCCTATTCCTCTTGACCCTCCTGTAACTAATGCGCATTTCATGGACTATCTTATAATTTAATTACAGCTGTTCAACTTATCCTAACTACTTTTAACGGACGCTGACTTCCTTGAATGAAAAAACTTCTTCTGATTCTTCCAGGTATTTTTTTATCCGTTCCAGATCCTTGTACTTAGGGGTATCTCCAATAAACTTAGGAAATATTTTTCTTACATTATTATATACAGCCAGCGTAGCAGCCGATAGCATCGGAACACACTCCAGGAAGTCTATTGCCTGCAGAACAGTCATCATCTGGATCGCCAGCACCTCAAAACTATTGTCTATCACTTTCTTTGTTATCAATGCCGCATTGGTTCCCATGCTTACGATGTCCTGGTTGTCGTTATTATTTGGAATACTGTGCACATACATCGGAAACGACAATGTCTGGTTTTCTGCCACCGTGGAAGTGGCCGTAAACTGAACCCCCTGCATCCCGAAATTTAAACCCAGCACTCCAAGATTTACAAACGGTGGAAATTTCTGATTAAGCTTGTCATTTAATAAATAGTTCAACTGTCTTTCCGATAACATGGATAGCTTGGTGATTGCTATCTTGAGCTTATCCATCTCCAGCGACACATAGTCACCATGGAAGTTGCCACCATGAAAGATGTTATGGTTCTCATGGTCAATCACCGGGTTATCATTCACTGAATTGAGTTCGTCCGTCACTATTTTTTCCGCCTGCAAGATCGTGTCATACACCGGTCCCAGTACCTGCGGCACGCAGCGTAAGGAATAGTACTCCTGAACTTTATCACTAAAAATCTCCTGGTCCAGCTTCTCGGGGTTATAAAGGTGATCGCTTCTTTTTCGGATCAGGCGGCTATCCTTTAAGATCTCCCTGAACATACCAGCCACGCGCTTCTGACCCTTATGCTGCTTTACGATATTCAGCTCATAGGAATAGTGATCGTCATAGGCCTCTACCACTTCGTTTGTCATCGCAGACAGCATCACTGACCATTCCAGTAACTTGCGTGCCTGGATGATGTTCACCAGGCCAATTCCCGTCATTGCCGAAGTGCCGTTCAATATTGCTAGGCCCTCCCGGATATGGATTGACAGTGGTTTTATTCCTTCCTTTTTAAAAACATCTTTTGCAGGATGGATGCCGCCTTTGTATAACACTTCCCCTTCGCCTATCAGCGTCAGCGCCAAGTGGGCTAACTGTACCAGGTCGCCGCTAGCTCCCACACCCCCATGCTCGTAAATGCATGCGATAATGTTATGATTGATCAGGTCTTTAAGCAGTTCCACCAGTTCTTCATGTACTCCTGAAAAAGCCTGCATCAGTCCGTTCAGACGGGCTATCATTATTGCCTTTGCCAGTAAATGTGAAAGTAATTTCCCTCCGCCGGAACTGTGGCTCCTGATCAGGTTATACTGCAGTTCCAGCAGGTGTTCCTCACTGATCTTATACTGAGCCATCGGGCCAAAACCTGTATTAATACCATAGATCAGCTTGTTAGAGGAAAACTGTTTTAAAAAATTATGGTTCTTGCGTACCTTCTCTATGCTGGCCGCCGATAAAGTCAGGCTCTTTCCCTTAAACAGGATTTCTGACATATCTTCTACTAAAAGTATTCTTTCCCCAACCAATATCATCGGCTAATTTATTTTCTCGTTTTAAATCCAGGGCAACAAAACAAGTAAAAATATTATAAAAATATCAGATTTTTATTTTTACATACTTATGACCTTAATATAATTATTGATAATTTAATTTTGTCATTATTCAGCTACAGTAACTGTTTAATGAATTCGCTACATTAATGTTTATCTTAAAACGCGACCCATTTTATTTTAAGATTTTTTATATATTTTTATCGATTATTAACTTAAACCTTCATTCAAATGAAAATTTTTTCAACGGGTGCCCTGGTACTTTGCCTGGCATTTATCTGTTACACTTCCGGAGCCCAGCGCCTTAAACTTACAGATGGAAGCTTGTCAGTATTGAAAGATGAAAAATTCATTAATACAGAATTTGCATATGACAATATGAAAGTAGGTAAGTATGATAAGGAAGAGGATTACATAAACAACAAGAAAGCAGATTATAATAAAAAAGAAGCCGGGAAAGGGGATAACTGGGAAAAAAGCTGGGTAGCAGACAGGCATAACCGTTTTGAACCGAAGTTCAACGAATTGTTAGAAAAAAGCAGTGATATGTCAGTTAAAAAGGATGCTAAATACACACTAATATTTAAAACCAGTTTCACAGAACCCGGTTTTAATATAGGGATCATGAGAAAGAATGCGGAAATGAACGGAGAGGCCTGGATTGTTGAAACAGTTAATAAAAGTAATGTGATTGCCAAGATTTCAGTGCAGAGAGCCTTGGGTAGAACCTTTGGTGGTTTTGACTTTGATACCGGCGATAGAATATCCGAAACTTATGCTGATGCGGCTAAGGCATTAGGTAATTTCATTAAGAAACAGTTATAATACATCATAAAAATACTTGATTTCTTAATCAACCAGTTTTGCTTCGGAAACTAAAATCAGTAAAGCGTTCTGGATGGCCAGATATCCTTTATCATTTATCCACCATTCGTTTAAAGAATGGCCGCCCCCGCCAACTCCTCCCCTGCCAATTGTTACTGCGGGAACCCCTTTTGATATAGGTATATTTGAATTGGTAGAACTGATACTTAAACCGGGTTGCGCACCCAGGAACATTGCTGAAGCCATACTTTTTTGTATGATCGGCAAGGTGCTTTCCTGCATGCCTGAAGGCCGGTCACCCACCAACGCTACATCTACAGTAAGATCTTTACCAGCTCTTTTCATCTGGTTTTCTTCTGCCAGTGCTTTACGTATCGCATGTTGCAACAAAGAATCCACTCCGCTTAAACGTTCAGGACTTTCCGAGCGCATATCCACTTCCATCCAGGATTCGTACGGAATGGCATTCACTGAGGTACCTCCTCCTACAACACCAACGTTATAAGTTGTTTTTACTCCGGTACGCGTATATTGATCCGCATCCTTAATAAAATAATATATTGCCCTGGACGCGGCGTTGTGTGGATTGCCCAATCCAAAAGCTCCATAAGAATGTCCGCCAGGGCCCTTGAAAGTTATATGATACCTGTGTGAACCAACTCCTCCATAAGTAATGCTTCCTATATTACCTCCATCGATTGCAATATAAGAGTCGATTATTTTTCCATGAGTTTTAAAAACCTCCTTTACTCCCCTCAAGTCGCCCAGGCCTTCTTCTCCCACCGCTCCTATAAACAATATATCAGCATCAGTTTTAACCTGCGCTATTTTCATGGATTTCATTACAGCCAGCAGTACCGCCAGGCCACGGGTATCATCTCCGATTCCAGGAGCCATTAATGTATCGCCTTTATGTTTCACGGTTACATCAGTGCCTTCCGGGAATACTGTATCTAAATGCGCCTCTAGAACAATCGTTTTTTTCCCTGATTTACCCTTGACAAGTGCCACCACATTTCCCACCGCATCGATCCAAACGGAATCAGCACCTATGGCATTTATCATTTCCCTCAATTTCTCCCCCCGCTTATGCTCCTTAAAAGGTGGAGCAGGTATTTCAGTAAGGGTTATCAAATCATTTTCTGTTTCTGGTTCCAGATCCATAATATGTTTAAACGCTGCGATTATCACAGGTTTTTTAGCTAGTGCTTTTATGTCATTCTGATACTGTATGCCAACAGCTATTGTCTTTGTATCTTTCGAGTCTTCAGCACCTTCCTGCGCAACTGCCTGAGACGTTGCCATTATTAACAATAGGAGAAATAATATAAGCCTGCGGGTGCTGAACATAATATGATTTTAAATTATTGCCATCAGCAGTCAGGAGGCCAATGAGTAAAACGTTTCTTCCTGATAGCTGACAGCTGATAGTTGATAACAACAATTTGTACCTGACCTGATGCTAGAATGCCCGTTTAGTTTTTGCCTTTACTTCTTTTTTCACTTCTTCCAGAATTTTTAACTGCACGTTTAATTTTTCCGATAGCTCGGTAAATTTCTGCTTATGCTGCAAACCTGGTTTAACATCTCCTGATTCAACAAAACCGGCTAAAGTAATCAACTTGGTATCCAGCCGCACAGGATAATTGGTAAGGTCCTGGTTGGCTTTAGCTTTTACCTGCACCAGCTCATCTTCGATCCGGACGAGTTTATCCCGAAAGGCGTCTAAAGATTTATCTTTGGTTTTGGAACTGTCCAGTTGTTGCCGCATTTTCCTGATATCTTTTACTGCAGTGCGAAGAGCCGTAATCCTTTCACCCAGTTTAACCAGGAGATCATATTGCTCTTTATATTCAGCAGCGGTTGTCGGGATGCGGGGATCTTTTACAACTTCAAACTCCTGCATGTATTCTTTTCCATCAATTACGAGCTTAGCTTTATATTTCCCCGGTATTATCAACGGGCCCCTTGCGGCGCCATGAGTTACGATACCAGGAAGCGGAGCAGGATCCTCATACCTCATATCATCCCATACGAATTTATTACCTCCGGAATCAGCAAGCATTACAAGATCTTTCCTTGCACCTCTTCTTGGTGGCGTAGGCATTTCATTTTCAGCAACAGCTGCGCTATCAGTAGTTGCTGCAACCGTGTCTGCTTTGCTTTTATAAGATTTAATTACTTTCCCCGCAGCGTCTATAAATTCAATTACAGCAACGCTTTTAGGTTTTTCTTTGAGATAATATTGTATCACAACACCAGTAGCCGGATTTTGCCCGACATTTTGTGGCCCCGCACCTTCAAAACCAATTGCGGAGCGTCTTCCACCGCCGCGATAGCGGACAGTTGGAGCCGGCTTAAACAGGAAAACCGGTTCACTCAACATTTCAGGGGTAACCTGGTGCAGTGTGGACAGGTTATCAAGTACCCAGAATGACCGGCCATGAGTGGCTGCAACAAGGCTGTTATCCTGGATAGCAAGGTCATGAATTGGAACAACGGGCAGGTTCAATTGAATAGGCTGCCAGTTATCGCCATCATTGAACGACACGTAGATACCCCGTTCGGTGCCTGCATACAATAATCCCTTCCGTTTAGGATCTTCACGGATAACCCTTGTATATTCTTCTTCCGGAATGCCGTTGGTTATTTTTTTCCATGATTTACCGTAATCACTTGTCTTGTACATATAAGGTTTGAAATCATCCGACTTATATCTTATAGCACCAACATAAGCGGTTGCCGGGTCGTGAGGCGATGGCTCGATGATACTGATACGTGAAAACTCCGGTATTCCTTTTGGAGTAACATTCTTCCATGCCTTTCCATTATCAACGGATAACTGTATATATCCGTCGTCGGAACCTGACCAAAGTACTCCTTGCTTTACAGGAGATTCGGCAAAGGCGAAGATGGTTCCGTACCATTCAACACCCGTATTGTCCCTTACTACCGGTCCCCAATACTCGCCGATTTCCGGTTCATCCCTTGTAGGTGTTTTTTCCAGGGTTTTAGGATCTGAACGTGTTAAATCCGGACTGATAACTTCCCAGCTTTGTCCCTGATCCAACGATCGGTGAACATATGAAGAAGTGGCATACAATACATTACTGTTATGTGGTGACATAACTATTGGAAAGGTCCATTGAAAGCGATACTTTATATCTGCCGACCCATAGCCATAATTATCTTCAGGAACAACAGAAACGTCTGAGATCTGATTAGTCTCCATGTTTAATTTTGTGATCCAGTGATGATTAGCGGCAAAGATCAGTTTTGGATTGCTTTTATCGAAAGCTATGTATCCTGATTCACCACCACCCACAGCATACAAATCATCAGGGTAGATAGCACCATTATCTGACCGCATCGGCACAGAAATAGTTGAATTATCCTGCTGAGATCCATATACACGATATGGAAATTTATTGTCTGCGATAACATGATACATCTGAGCCGTAGGCTGATTGTAAATGCTAGACCACGATTTAGCGCCATCAAATGAAACAGTGGCTCCGCCATCGTTTGCTTCAATCATCCTCTTGTTATCAGCGGGGTCGATCCACAGCTGGTGGTTATCACCGTGAGGAGTAGCAACAGATACAAACTTCTTACCCCCGTCAGTCGACTTCCAAAAACCAATGTTCATAGCCCATAGAGTGGAACTATCTTTGGAATCAGCAGTAATGCTGTGATAATACCATGGACGCTGGTGCAGTTCTGCAAACTGGCTGACTAACATCCAGTGTGAGCCTGAATCATCTGTTCTGTATATACCTGTCTGGTTATTTTCAGCTTCAATAATAGCCCACACCCTTTCAGGCTTAACAGGCGATAATGCGAGACCTATTCTTCCCCGGTTTTTTCCTAACGGCAAGCCGGGATTTAATGTAATATCTTTCCAGGTATCTCCTCCATTGGTGGTTTTATAAATTCCGGCTCCCGGCCCGGAACTTCTTACACCCCATTCAAAGCGGCGAAATTCAAAAGTAGAAGCATACATGACATCAGGATTTGCAGGATCCATTGTCATATCAATCGCTCCGGCATCGGGGCTTTTATATAAAATTTTATTCCATGTTTTCCCTCCGTCTTTCGACCGGAATATACCCCTGTCTTCATTCGCGCCAAAGGCATGACCGATAGCCGCTACATAAACAATGTCCGGATTAGTAGGATTGATCAATACTTTACCAATGTGCTGGGTATTCTTTAACCCGCTATACACCCAGGTTTTTCCACCATCTGTTGACTTATAAACGCCATCGCCAGGTGCAGCATTACCACGCAAAGTATGCTCACCCATTCCTACATAAACAATATTGGGGTTGGAACCGGCTACGGCTATAGCACCTACTGAGCCGGTTTTAAAAAAACTATCTGAAACATTTTTCCATTCCTTACCACCATCAATAGTTTTCCATACACCTCCCCCTGTGGTACCCATGAAAAATGTCATTTTATTTGTAGGATCGCCCGCCACAGCTACCGAACGCCCTCCACGAAACGGTCCAATCAAACGCCATTGCATAGATTTCATTATGAGAGCAGCGCTTGCTTCAGGAATATCAGAAGCCTCACTAAACTGTGCCTGCCTTTTTGAAGTACCCTGTGCGGATGTACAAACCGGATCAGTTAATGTAAAAATCGTTAAGCTTATAAAAACTACCAGAGACATTGATAATATATTTCTGGACTTATAAGTACTACAATTGTATTCCATTCCACCGTTGTTCATCGTTATAGATTTAGTGTTTATTAAGGTAACTCCCGGAAAGTTTATTCTTATAACTTATTTGAGGGTGATTTAAACTCGTGTTAAGTTAAGTATGAAATTACGCATGAAGTTGCTTTTAGCTATCAGCTATCAGGAGGTAACCCATTACGCTTTTATCTGCTGACGGCTGAAAGCTGACGGCTGATAGCATTTGATTACTGACTTTTAAAGCGTGCGCCCACCCTGCAATCACCCGGTTCACCTCGCGACTCATCACAAACATTATTATAAAAAGTTACGATTCTGCGTCCATCGGATAGGTTTAAAATAAATTTAAATAAGAAATAATCATTTACCTCAGCTGTTTTAAGATCAACACCTGCGATAGTTGCCAGTTGCGATGCAGTAAACGTAAAAGTTTTTGGAAAAACAGATACCGTCTCATACAATTTATCCGTAGCCCTTACGATACTGGGCAGCGGATATTGATAGATATTAGGATACTGGTTACCGGGAGAACTGATTACAATCGGATATGAAGGCGCACTTGATTCCTTTTTATTAAAGCCCAGGTACACCTCGATGGTGGATACTGTTTCCGTTCCGAATCCATTCCAGTTTAAGGTAAATTCAAATTGTTCAGCAGCCAGATTTGCATCTTTCAAATTGAAGAAAGATGTTTTCGCGGTAGCGACAGTAGGCAGTGCGGATTTAGTAGTATTAACATCTACAACTGGAACAGCTGTGTATTTATAATCTTCCCATTCGTATTTTTTTTCTGAGCAGGAATACAGCGTTACTAAAAGTAAAATGAAAGTAATAATGGTAATATATCGCTTCATATAAATATTATTTTATAATAAAAATTCAGGCTTTCCTGGTATTAATGCCGGCCTGTTTATTTATCCCAAAAAACCGGAGTAGTCTGCTGCAAGGTTTGTATTTCACTGGCATTACCGATTACTGAAGCATTTGTAGATAATTCCGATTGTGAATAATATAATCTCAATGGGAAAGTATTCAAAGGAGATAACAGTTCACGTAAAACAGGAAGGCTTGTTCTGCGGTAATCATTATAAGATTCCATTCCGTTACCGTATAAAGCAATATACTTCTGGGTCATCACCAGATCAAGTTTTTTCGCGGCATCCGGTGCTGCATCATATTGCTGCATAAGTTTGTTTATAAAGCCTGTAATGGTTGCAGCAGGAATAGCAATGCCACCATTTGCGGCTGCAAAGGTGCTGATGCTGTTCAGGTTGGCGGTTACCCCATCAATAAAGTGTTGCTTTGCGTTATCACCGGTATTCAATGTTAAAGCAGCCTCTGCCCTGATAAAGCTTATCATGGAATAAGTAATTAACGGCATAATGCCTGCACCTGTGCCATCGGCTACTGAAACAACTTTCAGGGTTGCGGTAGCATTGGTGTTATTAAGGTATACATTGGCTGCAGTCAGATTATTTATAGGAGCATTGTCGTATAGTCCTCCGGCGGGATAGATTCCAAAGGTTGTCCGCCGGGTTTGGTCTGCAGGCACTGAAGTGCCATCGCCCGGATTGCGGCCATAATAGCCGTTACTGTTCGAAGAGTTATTAAGCCCTGCAATGGCATTCTGCCGGTACATATAATAACGCAATCTCGGATCATCATTATTGAATAACAGGTCAACCAAATACTGGCTGACATAAAAAGTTTTTCCCGCCTGATATTCTAACCTGTGCCAGGGATGGCGGTTATTGGGATTTTGCGATGTGCCGAATTTAAAGGTAAAATCCCTGGTATTGCTATTGATCAGGTTTCCGGCAACCAGTGCTTTAATGCCAGCCGTTGCTTTGGCGGCATCAACTAATCTTATCTGATTGAACATTTTAAGTTTCAGGGAGTAAGCCATTTTTAACCACGAATCTTTTGTTCCCTGGTAAATAACATCAGATGCCGCAGGTATAAGAGTTGTGGAAGTAATTTTACCCGCATCGCTTACAGCCTCATCAATTAATAAAAATAATTTATCATAAATACCGGCTCCTTCTTCGAAAGCGGGGCTCCTGGCTTCCTGCCCCAGGCTTGCAGCAGTATAAGGTATTTTACCCCACATATCTACCATCAAACTATACAGGTAGGCTTTCTCCAGCTTCGCAACGGAAACATAACCCCATTGTTCCTGTTTTGTTCCTTCTTTAATAATAGTTTCAATATCATTTAAGGTCTGACTGTAAAAGCCATTCCAAGAGTCATCAAAGCTGGTCCCCGTTTGCTGAAAACGACTTAATGCGGACGAAAAAACAGCATGCTGAATTATAGTGGATGTTCCACTATTTATAAAATACATATTACCCACCATGGAAATTTCAGTAGAGGGCAACAGTAAATTAAGCTGGGCCGTTGTTAAGTTATTGGGATCATTATTGATATCAATAAATTTTTTACAGGAACCTGTAAGTAATAAAATTCCTGAAATCAGAACTAATGCCGTTATATTTTTGAATGCCATAAATTATTTTTTTTAGATCGAGGGGATTAAAAGCTAAACCGAAGGTTAGCGCCAAATCTTCTGGTTGTAGGCACTACCAGGTTATCATAACCCTGAGAATTACCTACACCAAGAGAACTGACTTCCGGGTCGAAGTTGATATACTTAGGAAAATTAGGAGCATTATACCACAGGTTTCTTCCGCTTATAGAAATAGAAGCCGAGCCGAAAGGACTCTTCTTTAAAAATGATTTGGGAATATCATACACCAAGGCAACTTCTCTCAGGCGTAATACAGTGGCATCTAATACCGAGCCTTCGCTTACACCGCCCGGGCCCATACCGCCTGAAAAAAAATGATCTTCATAACTCATCGCAACGTTATTGGGAATTACGTTACCTCTGTTATCCAGCAATGGTTTTAAGGTATTAATATCTCCCAAAACACCCGGCGCCACAATAACAAATTCCCTATCTTCCGTATCCCTGGTTACGCCACGTGAAATCATATTGCCAACGGTACTTGAAAACAAGCTACCTCCTTTCTTCATATCAAATAATACCGACAATGAAAAGTTTTTGAAGCTGAATGAATTCGATAACCCAAGTATAAAGTCAGGATTAGGATTACCGATAGGTTGCAATGCGCCCGAGGTAAGCGGTTTACCACTGTTAGGATCAACCAGCACATTTCCTTTATCGTCTCTTGCATAAGCAGTTCCAAGGATCAGGCCATAAGGCTTGTCAACAATATGAATGCTGCTTGTACCATTAGCGCCACCATAAGTAAAACTCCGGTAGCCGCCAAGATCATTTATTATATTCCTGTTTCGTGTAAAGTTGGCGGATATGTTCCAGTTAAACCCCTGATTGGCGCTTTTTATAGGATTTACCGTTACGCCTAACTCTATACCTTCATTGGTAGCTTTACCCAGATTAAGTATCTGGGTTGTAAAACCGGTAGACGGAGCCGCGCTTACCTGGAATATCTGCGAGGTGCTTTTTTTATTATAGTAAGTCAGGTCAATACCTATGCGACCATTGAAGAATTGTAATTCAGTACCTAATTCTAATTCTGTAATGAATTCAGGTTTAAGGTTTTCATTTGCCAATAAATCCGACTGACTGACAATGTTAGTAATAGATCCTCCGGAAGGCGTGAAAGGCGTACCAATAGCACTTACCCCGGTTCCGCCAAGGGGAGAATTAACGGGATATACGTTTAAAGTCTGGTAAGGTGTCGCTTCATTTCCTACTTTAGTATAGCCTGCCCTGACTTTACCCAACGAGAGAATATTTTTCGGCATATTCAACACCTGGGTGAAGATAAAGGAAGCATTAGCGCCACCATATAAATAACTCCTGTTATTAGCTGGCAGGGTTGATGAAATATCGTTCCTTCCTACAATATTCAAAGTCAGGTAATTTTTATATTCAAAGGTTACATCTGTAAAAAAAGCATAAAATCGCTGCTTGAGGATATTGCGGTTGTTCTGTAATTGTACCGGCGTTATAGAACTGGTGTTATTAATACTGTTAAGATCTGCAACAATAATATTGTCGCCGTAAAAAACTTTACGGCTTGTAAGCCGTTGGTTGATATTATTACCTACAATAGCTCTTAAAGACAAGTTGTCGTTAATGGAATGGGTAATGGTTGCCAGTAGCGTATTGTCCAGTTCCTGCCGGTAAATATCATCACTGGTAATGCTCCCGTTTGGATAACTAGAACCGCCCTTTCCTCTTACATTAATTCTTCTGTCAGTATATCCGTTGAAACCAGCTGTGTTCTGAATATTTAACCAGGGAAATGGATCATATCCCAATACAAAATTACCGTAGTACCGGTCAACATCACTAGTTGATGGGCTGTGCTTTACGGACCAGTATGGATTATCAACCCCTGTGTAATCATACACGTTACTTCCATCCAGCGGGTTCTCATACGGATTATTTGTCAGATCATAACTGGTAGGCGCATACATTAAAGCGCTCATGATAGAACCTGTAGTTCCACCGATTGGTGGTGACTTCTGACTGGTGATTACATAGTTAATAGAGCCGCTTGCGTAAAATTTATTTTCCAGCCTGATGTTTCCCCCTACATTAACCGAGGTACGGTTAATGTCGTTTCCCGGCACTACACCGTTATTGGAGGTTCTGGAAATACCGGCGGTAAAATTTCCTTTTTCATTTCCTGAAGATATTGACAGGGCATTTTCCAATACATCCCCTGTGCGGAAAAAATTTTTAGTGTTATGATCGGCATAAGAGCGGTAAGGAACCTGAATAGGAGTTATTCCGTCTTTCTCATAAAACTCTGGAAACACCGCAGCACTGAATTGCCTTGTTAACTGATGGGGAATTGTTTGCCGTGTTGGAATAATGCTGGTAACTCCGGGAAACGGTTGTCCCCACGATGCATATACACCATGGCGATAATCGTTATTAGTACCTTGCCCATACTTGTTTTGGTATTCAGGCAACCCTGAAACATTTTCAAAAGCGTAAGAAGTATTATAAGTTATTTCCGTGCCTTTCTTGCTTTGCTTTTTACCTGATTTAGTAGTAATGATGATTGCTCCATTTGCCGCCCGAGATCCATATAATGCTGCGGCGGCGGCCCCTTTAAGCACTGTCATGCTTTGTATATTACTCGGATCAATATCAAAAGCACGGTTGGTTACCCCGCCGCCTCCAACAGTAGTAGATCCCGCATTGAGAAAACTTGAATTATCGAATGGAACACCGTCTACCACGAACAAGGGCTGGTTATTATTACCCAGAGAAGAATTACCCCTGATAGTGATATTGGTACTGCCACCGGCAACACCTCCTGAACCCTGTATGTTTACGCCGGCAACTTTTCCTGATAAGGAGCGTATAGGATCAGGTTCCGATTTTTGAGCAAGCTGGTCTGCATTAAGCGTGCTAACTGAATAGCCTAGTTTGTTTCGCTGTCTTTTAATACCTGCTGCCGTTACAATTACATCGTTTAGGATGGCGGAACTTTCCGATAACCTGATATTGACAATTGAACCACTTGTAATGGGTACCTCTTGAAGGGTATAGCTAATATTGGAAAAGACAAGTATTTTAGCGTTTTCAGATACCGTTATTTTATACCTGCCTTCTTTATCCGTTGAAGTGCCTTTTGATTGGCCTTTTACTACTACACTTACCCCTAGCAGAGTAGAGCTATCCTGCTGGGAATAAACCTGACCAGAAATAATACGGGCCTGTGAATAAACTTTATAAAATGGAAAAGAATAAATAAGGATAAAAAGCAGCAATTGTTTCATTGAATTACTTTATCTAATATTTTAAAAATCCAGATAGTATACCCTTTAGGAATTAGTTAGAGTAATTCTAACAGGCCCCCTCCCATTACATTTATGATAGATAATTTGGGGCTCTTTATACAGAAGCACAATGGCAAAACAAGAAACAAATAAAGTTCATTACTACTTATATAAATAATTTTTATTTGTTATTATAAATGTAAATTAATTAATTAAAGAAATAAATACTTAACTTAAGTCATATTTAATTTTATACAATGTAATATTATGGCTTTGATATAAAAATTACAGCAAAAAAAAAGCTGCAAATTTGCAGCTTAGAACCAAATAAAAAATTAGTATTATTATTTAAGAACATAACGTACCGATACTGCTCCATAACCAGGCCTGAAGTTGCTATAATACAGATTGCCACCAAAAAACACAGAAGGCATCAAGTCTGCACTCAAATTCAATGGAATTTTCTTAAACTTATAATCAACTCCTCCAATTCCATTTATTCCAACTGCTGATTTAGAATAACCATAATTACTGGTATAGCTGTCATAAGAATATAAGTCAATAAACGGACCGCCGCCTATATACCATTTAAAACCTTCCACAGATCCAATGGGAAAATGGTGCTGATACATACCCCCGATTCTCACATAGTTAAATCCATAACCTTCATGAGCAAAACCTGCATTACCTTCCAATGCACCAGCTTTTGTAATAAAATGTTTATAACTGAATGAAACTGGCACCCCCAAACGTGCACCAATAGCTGATTTATAATCGCTTTGCGCTTTCGCACTTAAGATTCCGAGGAAAAAAAATGCTGCAAGAATAATAGGCTTTTTCATTGTTTGTTGAAGTTAAAACAAGTGTTAAAAATTAAGAATCAGATTTTCTTTTCAATCACCATTTGCAAAATTCATTCCCGGCATCTATTTTTTTCAGCGGTTTATATTTTCAATTAACAGCCATTTTTGAAGATCGGTTTATCAGATCAAGCGCCGGGCCAGTCATAAAAGTAGTTACAAGTGCCATCACTACCATCATAGTAAAAAGTTCCGCGTTTAACACGCCCAGTTCAAATCCTATGTTCAGAACAATGAGTTCCATTAAGCCCCGTGTATTAATCAAAGCGCCAAGAATTAAACTGTCCTTCCATGTTTCACCTACAAACTTAGCTGTCAGCATGCTACCACCAAACTTACCAAGAACGGCGATGACTGTTATTGCGCCACATATTATCCAGGCGTGTGCTGTATTAAGCAATCCTAATTGAGTTCTTAATCCTGAGAAAGCAAAGAATAATGGAAGAAGTAATGCTAATGAAACATGCTCCACTTTACCGGTTAATATTGCACGAAAATTAAAAGCCGATGGCATAATAACACCTGCAAGGAATGCCCCGAACAAAGCATGTATGCCTATTATTTCAGTCAGGTATGAAGAGATTAATAATACACCGAACATAAGAGCTGCCATAGTCAGGCTCATGCTTTCATTTGAAGCATATGCTTTAGTAATTTTTTCCAGTAAAGGTTTGATTACTTTATACATTACCAAAACATATACAACAGTTAGCAATATAGTTACTAAAGCGCCATAAAAAGATCCTGCGTTTACGATTGAAATTACCGCAGCCAGTATGCACCAGGCGGAGATATCATCTGCTGCCGCACAGGCAATGGCAACACTTCCAATTCTGGTTTTAGTCATATTACGTTCCCGTAAAATGCGCGCCAGTACCGGAAATGCTGTAATGCTCATTGCAATGCCAATGAATAAACTGAATGATATAAAACTGATATCTGCAGGCGCGTAATCTTTAAAAATAAAATAAGCCAGCACCATCCCCAACGCATAAGGAATAATTATACTGGCATGACTGATAATAATAGCAGCACGAGCTTTTTGCCTTACTACTTTTATATCCAGCTCCATACCGACCACAAACATAAATAGCAGCAGACCTATCTGACTGAATAATTGTAATACAGGCAAGGATGTTTTGGGAAAAAGAAAATTTGAATATGCAGGAAATAAAAAACCCAGAACAGAGGGACCTAAAAAAATTCCTGCAACCACTTCCCCGATAACTACAGGTTGCCGGATCTTGCTAAATAAAAATCCAAAGCTGCGTGCTGCAATGATGATTGTAATAATTTGTAATAATAAAATTGATAAGGGATTACCCAGGTTGTGTATGAAACTATCACGGGCAACCTTCAAAAATCCTGCATTGTGAATTCCTGCACTGGCGGTGGTTGTCTCGAGGTTCTTACCTAAGTGCACCATCCAGTACATCAGTAATAAAAAACTGCCTGTTATGATAATGTAGAATAGTATGTTTTTGTATTTTACCATAGTTTAATCAGTTCGTATTTGAAGTTACTTCCAGTGTAATATTTTTTTAACACAGAGAGCGCAGAGGAAGGAAACACAGAGAAATACAAAGAGGCGTATTAATTTAAAAGCCTCTGTGTTCTCTGTGTTTCCTCCTCCGGCTGTTCTCTGTGTTTAAAATTGCTATCAAGAGCTAAGGCTTCGATAGCAAAATAAAACTGTGTTGGCTACCTTTATGATTGTTGTAAATAAGTATTTTTTTTAACTCCATTTTCAAGAAATTTTTCTTTATCATATGTGCTGCTATTTCCTGTTCCTTCAATATATAGCAGCCAAGCCAGAATGCAATTACAGAGGCCGTACCAAATTCTCCGCTCATGTGTTTAAACCTTGCAACCATTGTATCATCTCCCATTAAAGACTCACATGCAATGTAAAATTTCATTAACCGGTTATCACCATTTTCACCGGAGATCAGGAGGTCAATTTTTTCACCATCTTTTAAATTTTTATCTAAAAAATATTTCAACCTGGCTGTTACAGCTTCTTCATTTTCCGAATGTAATGTAGCAACATCCTGTACGTATGCTTCAGCAGACATTTTGCTGTTATTAACTATAAACATGGCAGCACCTTCTCCTGCTAAACTGCCAGCACTATCTATTGTAAACAAATCCCTGCTTGAAAATTTTTTGGTCTTAAACCATCCTGCTAAATAATCAATGTTATAATTGTATGCAGAAATTTCATCTAATGCCCCCAGCAAATAATTTTTTTCAGGATGTTCTTTTGTTATCATTGCAGCGTCAAGAAGGGCGTTTTCAAATGCAAGTCCTCTATGAACATGCGTTATATTATATCCTTTATTTCTGGTCAGCAATCCTACTTGTGCTGCTATACCATTAGATGTGCTTTGAACGAAATTACCGGGTGTCAGCATACCTTCCTCATACTGAATAATCTGATCTAAAAATTTTATGCAGTCTTCCACTCCACCGTTAGCAGTTCCTATAATAATGCCAGCAACGGATGTTTGTTGAATCAACGGTAAAGCAGCACCTACACCCATCCTTACTGCTTTTCCCATGCGCCGGAGAATGGTGGGTGGAATACCTTCATAGCCAGGTTCATTTATTGTAAGTTTACTATCTATTGATTCTATCAGAAAATTAATATCAGCATTCAAAAAAGTTTGCTGTGGTGAGATACAGGTGTTTTGATGGATATAAAGCATGGTATCAGACTTGGGAAAAAATCAGCGAACTGCAGTTGCCTCCAAAACCAAAAGAGTTGGTCATTACATGCTGCAAGGGCATTTTTTTATATGCCAGTACCGGCGTTAGCCCGGTAGCCTGGATAGGATTTTTAAAATTAATTCCCGGGTATACTTCTTGGTTAGCAATACTTAAAATACTATAGACTGCTTCTATGGCGCCGGCAGCACCTAAGGTATGGCCGGTATTAGATTTTGTTGAGGCAAAAGCCGGTGGTGTTTCAAATAACCGGAGCATGGCAATACTCTCCACCTCATCATTATTTTCTGTGCCCGTGCCATGAGCATTGATAAAGTTAATTTGTTCTTTATTAATATTTGCAAATGCAAGAGCTTCCTTCATAGCGAGATAAGGCCCTTCACCATTTTCTGAGAGAGAGGAAGGGTGGTATGCATCGTTTGTATTAGCATACCCGGACACTTCCGCATATACTTTTTTGCCAACACAATCTTCTTCTTTTTCCAAAATAAGAAATGCCGCTCCTTCTCCCAGGTTCAATCCTTTGCGATCCTGATCGAATGGAGCACAGGTTTGAGATGATAAAATATGCAAGGCGTTAAACCCGTTAATAGTGAATTTTGCCAGGCTATCCGCACCGCCAACAATAGCCCTTCCAGCCAGCCCGTTCCTGATTAGTCTTGCTCCATACATAATCGCATTAGCTGAAGAAGAACAAGCGGTATTGATAGTGTTGACAATTCCATTCATTAAATACCGGGATTGTAAATACATGTTTACAGATCCGCAATCATAAGATGAAAGGTATTCTGAGCCACCGGAATCTTTATGGGCGTCCTGATAAAGTTCGTCTGTTAAGCACATACCTCCTACTGTAGTGGCGCCTATAAGTGCGGTATCGAAAGAAGTAACCTGGGCGGAACCAAGGCTGCTATCTTTTATCGCTTCTTCAAATGCATGCAATGCCAGAATAGAAGTTCGTGTAACACCCCGTTCAGTTGCCTGTAATTTTTCTTTAAGATCCTCACTGCTTATTTTTATTTCGCCCACCGGTAAATTACCTGTGTATCTTGAATTAAATAGTTCCAACATACTAATACCACATTTCCCTTCCTGCAGTGACGTACGATTTTCAGCCACAGAATTTCCTATAGAACTTATCACTCCCATCCCTGTAACAAAAATCCGGCTCACTTATAATGGTTAATTGTTAATCAATGTCGTTGACTTAAGTTTTTGTAGTGTCCTTTTATATTTGAATTACAATTTAGTTAAAGGTTTTAGTGCCCCTTGTGGAATTCCTTTATGTTCCTTGTGGTTTAAAGACTCTTAGAATTATAGACCTTATTTAACCACAATAGACACAAAGGAAATCCCACAAGGGACACTAGGGATGCCTTAAAGATGTAATCCTTAAGTCAACGACATTGAATGGTTAATTGTTATTGGATAGTGGTTAATAATCATCGTTAAATAAATTAGGAAATTTACAATTAACCATTAACCATTACTTAGTTCTGTTCTTTTGGATGTAATCAGTCATGGTATTGATATCAACCAAAATCTTTCGTCCGGCCTTTGGATCCTGGATAGTGATTCCGTATTCGCGGCTGAGTAAAACAATCAATTCGATGGAATCGATGGAATCCAGTCCGAGACCGGTGCCAAACAGGGGTTCATCATCTTTAATATCTTCCGGCTTTACTGATATTAAATTCAGGAACTCTATAATTTGCTTTTTTAGTTGTTGTTTTAACTCGGCGGTTTCCATTGTAAATTTATTCAAATAAGGTTTTTATGTTTAAGTCCCCAGAGTGCTGTGAGCTGGATCACAACAATCATAATTAATAAAGGTAAAATATTCATTATAACATCTCCCAATTTTCCTGCTTCGAGAAACAATCCATAAAAAGCTTCCAGGCACCAATGCAGGGGAGATAGCTTCATAACTGTTTTAAACGAGTGGGGCATGGCAAAACTTGGTACCAGCAAACCACCGATAGCAGCCATAATTACAATAGATACGGCCCCAAAGCCATTTGCCTGCTCCTGTGTTTGCGCAAATACACCAATACAGATAGCGTAGCTAACGGCACATAATCCACAAATTAAAGTAACAATAACCAACCCTGTTATATCTGCAGGAAGATGTAAAGCAGGCAATCCCATGTGGGGGAATAACCAAACGCCAATAGCAAAGATCACTGCGGTCTGCGCTAGGGTAACGAACAGGTAGGTAACCTGCTTTGAGAATAATGCAATCAGATAACTGGTAGGCAGGGTTTTTAGCCGGATGAAGCTACCATTCATCTTTTCCCTTACCACACTGCTTCCCAAAGAGATCACTACAAAAAACATAGCGAATATGGTCCAGGCCGGAATATTATGCTCTGTGGCATTAGGAATTCTTTTGGTTCCATCTCTTGATACGGGTACCTCATTTATAAGCACCTGGTTATTTACGATGTCATTTTCCAGTGCCGGAGGAAGCTCTTTATCGTTTATGGAAAAATAAAGATTCCTTACAATCTGCCTGCTTTCAACTAATTGAAGTGCACTGCGCAAAGCTCCCTGCACGGAGCTTCTGAAAGATTGTTGTAAAACCGGATGATAATACAAAGTAAGCGGATTCATTGGAGCAGAACCTGCTATTGCGCTATCGCCTTCCAGGCCGAATTCCTTTAAAGCCTTTCCAGAGACACTTTTTGCAATGGCTGTAATTTTTGAAGAAAAGTCCTCAGGGATCACGATAGCTATCAATGCATCTTTAGCCTGCATCCTTTCAATTACCTGCTTTTCACTTTGCTCACCGGTAACCTGTTTTAAGTTGAACATGCCTATTTTATCAATAGCTTCTACGAGTTGTTTGCCTGATGCTCCTTTATCCTTATTAGAAAGCAACAAAGGGACCTTATTATCATTCACCAGCTCAAACGTACTGTTTTGAATAGCGCTTATCACTATTGCCAGTATAACCGGCATAATAAACATGAGTGTTAATCCAACTTTATCGCGGGTTAAAATGCGTAGGTCTTTTATTATAGTAGCCTGGAGTTTGTACATGGTAGTGTTTCCTTCAATTGATGTTTTTTGCTATCAGCCGTCAGCTATCAGCCGTCAGCTATCAGCTATCAGGAGGAAAGCTTATCACAATTACTCTGCTATTGAAGAATCTTTCAAAGTTCTTAACGTTCCTCCTGATAGATGACTGCTGATAGATGACTGCTGATAGCTGATAGCTAATCCCTATAAGCTTTGCCTGTTAAATTTATATAAAGCCCTTCCAATCCTTCTTCACGATGTTTAAGTAACAAGTTAGCAAGTGTATCATGCGCGATGATCTTCCCTTCATCTATCAGGGCAATAGTGTTACACAAGTCTTCTGCTTCGTTTAACTGGTGTGATGTATAAATAAGTGTAGTGCCGTTTTTATTTAATTCTTTCAGATAACCGATGATAGCATAACGGGATTGTACATCCACTCCAACAGTTGGTTCATCCAGAAAAAGAATTTGCGGGTTGTGCATTACACCTATCGCCAGGTTAACCCTTCGCTTCATGCCGCCGGAAAAATGCTGCACCTGTTTGTTTCTTACATCCGCTAAGCCAAGCACTTCTAATAGTTCAGTGGTTCTTTTTTTTGTTTCATGCTTTTGCAGCCCGGCCCAGGCGCCAAAGAATTCAAAGTTTTCTGCCGGACTTAATTCCTGATAGAAAGAAAAATCCTGAGGAACCAATCCGAAAAGTTTATTGACAGCTTTTTTGTGGGGAAGGATTTTATTTCCCAGCAAACTAATGCTTCCATAACGGAAATTAAGTAAGCCGGTCATGCAGTGCATCAGGGTGGTTTTACCTGCACCATTCGGACCAAACAAACCAAAACGATCCCCCGCTGTAATATTAAGGTTCAACTGTGAAAAAACGCTTACACCATGTCCATCGTAGCTAAAGCCAAGATCTTTTATACTTACTGCGGTTTCACTCATGAATGCCATTTGATATCAGACAAGGCTTCGAATGCCTTTTTTTCTACTTCTGAAATTTCAAAAAGATAATCACCCATTACATTGAAATCCTGCTGGCTACCTATCCTTCCTTTATAAATACCTGCGGCCTGTACGGCTGCTGAGCGCCAGAGATCGCCGGCTTTGGTAAATGTTTTTGAAATCTCAAGAAATTCATCATAACGATGATAAGCATGAGCTTCTTGTAAAAAAGCTGCATAGATGTAGCGAAAGCCTCCGCCTCCTGTTCCTATTTCTTCCTGCATCCGCACTAGTTGAGCAAGATATGATCCGGCTTTTTGTTGACCGAGCTTGTCGCGCCACTTTTTAATCCTGTTACCGGTATATTTAATGCCTTTCACTCCTGCAATATTTCCAGGGATGCGAAGCATATCACGAACGTTTCTTTTAATACCGGACCTGATCGCTTTGCGCATCTTATCATCTGTAACAATTGTTCCTTCTTTAGGATAATATATCTGCCCTTTAGGTGCCAGGGGGCCTTTTGAAAAGCGTACCCGTTCCAATTCATAGGTGCTTAACGTGGTAACTGTTTCCATGATCGGGTCACTAATCAGAAAGTTATCCTGTTCCTTGCCATACACTATCAAATTATGTGCGTTGAAATGGAAGCGGTATTCTTTGGGAAAATAAGAAAGATAATATACGCCTACCTGGCAGCCTACGGGTTGTCCGGCATTGATACGTTCCATTAAATAATTTTCAGCAGCTTCCTTTGAGTTAAATTTTTTCCGTATAACCTCAATGCCTAACGATCTGCAAGTTCTGCTAAAAATTAGTCCTGGCATGGTACGAAAAGCTATTGCCGGTCCGTTATTTAATTTAAGCAAGGGTATATAAACAAAGAAAAGGCCTGAACCGATTCCAAAGGCCAGGGGCTCGGTTATTTTTTCCACACCTATTGTTCTCAACAAATTTGTAGTAACGCCATTTTCGCAATGAGCTGCCTGAATATGTTCAAATTCATTCTTCATGTACATGCATTGTTTTAAGATCATCCACACCAACATTAAAAGCCTCCGCATACTTCTTCAGCTTTTTATCTGTCATTTTTTTGAAAACGGACGGTTTAAGATGATTGCTGATCTGCCATTTCCAATAACCGGTATAAGCAGCTACTATTGCAATATCCATCAGCTTAAGCTCCATAAAATATAATATAGGACTAGCCTCGTTGTTCAGCACTTTTTGTTTTGCCGCTGCTACCCGCTCCTCAATATCCTTCCAGGCTACGTTAAGCGCCGTAGCTTTTACTTCCCAACCTGTACTTAATTCCGTAACATATTTGCCTGTTTCATCAACAGCATAACACATTTCTTTAGTGGCTTTGGAGAGTGAACCATAATCCTGGGGGATGTCTTCCTTTTTCATACGTTACAATATTATAAGATAATCAGCTATCAGCAGTCAACTATCAGCTTTCAGTAATTAACCTTTTTTTCTACAATCACTTTTCAACTACAGGAAAGGAAATCTTCCTTCATCATTGAATATTGATTATTGAACATTCACTGTTGTTGACTTAGCAAGGTTGAAGTGTTCTTTTATATGTGAAATTACAATTTAATTAAAAGTCTTAGAGGCCCTTGTGGGATTTCCTTTGTGTTCCTTGTGGTTAAAAGACTCCTGGAATGATAGACCGCATTTAACCACAAGGAACACAAAGGAAATCCCACAAGGAGCACAAGGGATCCCTGCTACATACGAAATTTTTAAGTCAACGACATTGATTGGCCATTGCTCATTAAATATTAATTGGTTAAATTTTAACAACATGCATTACCCGTTGATCTTACCTCAGTAAACGGCTGATAGCTGATAGCCTTCCTAACAAACAGTCAGCAATGCGAACATGTAAGAAAAACGCGAACTTTCAGGAACCAGTAATAAAATCTTTTCTCCCATTTTTAATCTTCCACTTCTAAATAATTCATCTACCATTAAATAAATAGACCCTGCACCTACGTTCCCTATTTCAGCCAGATTAACAAACCATTTTTCAGCAGGCACATGCATTCCGATTTCCTTTAGATTCTCAGCTATTTTGTTCCTGAAAAACTCACTTGATATATGAGGTAAAAAATAATCAATTTCATTGATATCTAATTTCTTGTTATTAAAAATTGATTTGAGTTTAGAAGTCCCTAAAGGAACAATATTTTCGCTTAATAGCCTTGTATCCTGTTTTATACTCAGTATAGATTTGTTCATTATTTCTGCAGGAGAATAATCAAGATAGCTTTTTAACGTTCCGTCTTTCTCCTTTTCACAGGCCATGTACATACAGGTATCCTTTTCCTGGGCATAAGAAATTCCTTCCACCCATTCTATACATAAATTCACACTATGTTCATTTTTTGTGTCTGACAATAAAAAAGCAGCAGCGCCATCAGATAACATCCATCTTAGAAAATCTTTTTCGAAGCTGATATATGGGTTTTCTTTAAGTGCCTCCAGGTTTTTCACCTCATCTTCAAAAACATCTGACCTTAACGAAGCAGAAAACCTTTCAGAGCCGGTGGAAACTGCGTAACGCGCATCACCTGTTTTTACAGCCATGTAAGCATACTTGAATGCATGCATGCTCGCGCAGCATACACCTGAAGGAGAAACCACCTCTATTGCCCCTGTTTCCGGCAACCATCCATGTACCATAACACCATGTGATGGCATCATTTGATCGGGTGAAGAAGTTCCGCAGCTTAACAAATCAATATTTTTCAAACCTGCAGGATCATTCTCGAAAATCTTTCTTATAGCAAGAGCAGTCATCTGCGCATTGGTATGGGTTGCTTTCCCTTCTTTTGAAAGGGCATAAAACCTTCGCTTGATTCCATTGTTCCTTAAAACAATTTTTTTCGCTTTAGAGGGTTTGCCGTCAATTAATCCTAAATATGCTTCCATTTCATCGTTCGAAACAGGGTCATTAGGAAAAAAATTACCTGTTTTTGTAATATAAACCTTGTTCAACGACATCTGTATTACTGGTTAATTCAATGATAGATAAAATTGTTTCTTTTGATTAATACGTTTTCTTAAAAATGGTTGAAAGAGAAGCTTATTAATAAACACTACTATAGGTGCAATTAAAAACAATGCAATTAAAAGATAATACTTAAATAAAAATACCCAGGGCTTTCGGTTTTTCTTTTTGATAATAAGGTTAGCCCAAATAGAAAACAGCACTTTGGCGCGGGATTCAATGAACATAAAATCCGGATGCACCTCAACCGCTTTTTTATCTACCAGTTCAGATTGTAAGCTCATCAAATTACCAGACAGCAGGTGTTTTAATACTATTTTCCCTGATTCACCGGCGTAAAGAATATCAGCTTCAGCTATACCTGGTTTAGGAAATACGTTTAAGTACCGGTCTTTTTTACCGGTAAGCATCCAATAAAGTATGGTTACAGCGCTTATGGTGTTACTATTCTTGTCTGTTAATGCAACAATGCCCACCAGGTTTGCACCAAGTTCCTTTAAGGTTTTTCTTAACCTTACATGTGCATTAAGCCACATATTACGGGCCCCGATAAGTGTTACAACAGGTGTATTTTTTAATACCGCCTGAAAAGACGGGCTCATCAGTATTGAATGAGCCGGAATACTGGGTGAAAGAAACCAGGGTTGATATGCGAAGATGATCAGGTCATAGGCAGGTTCTTGTAGCGTAAAAGGATTAAGTGCTGTGGCAATACTTAACACGCTTTCAGGCATTTCAGCAAAAAATTTTGCAGAGGTCCAGGGAAAAGGATAAGGTATTTTAGGAGATACCTCTACTTTTTCAACCACTACCCCGGCTGCAATAATCGGGGATGTAAAATTATCAACGATATCACCTAACTGGCCTGTCTGGGTATAATAAATTGCTAATACCTTTTTTATCATGCTGATACCAATTAAAGAAATGCCGTTTTTAAAACTTTGGATTTTTTGCTGTAATCAACTACTGCTTTTTGCACAATTGGTGGTAAACTTTTATACGCAGACTTAATTATTTTATTGTCTTCGTCTATTTCATTCCGGTAATTAAGAATTCTAGGAGAATTTTCTTGTATCATAAGCCGAAGGAATCTTAATTCAGCATTCTTGCTATCCCTGGCAATAACGTCATCCAATTTCTTGTGTCCGGATTTAAATAAATTATATTTACTTCTCACATTTTGTACTAATCCTGCTTTTTTCATTAAAAGGCTACCTTCAAAGGCTTCTTTAGTGCTGATAGATGACTTTGAAACCGCTTCTAATCCAGCATTGACACTATCCAGGCTTTGTGAAGCTAATGCAGCATAAAAACCTGGCCTGTCGAAATCTTGTTTTCCGTTTGCGCCATTTAAGATTATACCTGATATTACCAGGAATATCGTGGTAACTAATTTTAATTTCATATTATTTCAAAAAATCTCAAATATAAAGAATATTGAATTGTTTGAATCAGTAAGCACAATATTAGAAAAGTGAGTAAGCTGTATATAAAAAATTTTAAACCACTGAAACACCAGAGAAGAAGTGGATACACGGAGGAGTCTTCTATGTAATGTTTCCTCCTGATAGCTGAAAGCTGACGGCTGATAGCAAAAGCAACAATTTAAAGTTGACATTAAACTAGCTTCTTTTATCAATGAATTTAACAGCTTTTCTGCCCGATCCGGCTAATTGCATTTTTTGTATCTCCTCTGAGGAAAGGTAGGTTATATGAGGACTCACACGCAACCTTGCCTGCAAGTAGGCTCTGATCTTACGGTCACATTCTGAAGAGCCAGTTACCGGTTGGATATACAGCAACACTTCATCAAGACCAATTTCATTTGAATATACTTCAGCTACAAAATCCCGGATATCTTCCATTTCATTCAACAGATCGAACAAAGCTGGTGGATACAACGTGGTACCCTTAAACTTAATCATCTGTTTTTTACGGCCAACAACGGGTGATAATCTTAATGTTGAACGGCCGCAGCCACATGGATCATCGGAATACATGCAGATGTCACCGGTTTTGTACCTAAGCAGCGGCATTCCTTCAACACCTAACGTAGTGATGGTTACTTCACCCGGTTCGTTAGGAGCTACCTGCCGGTTATTTTCATCAAGCAATTCCACGATCAGTAATTCCGGATTCAAGTGACCTCCCTTTCCTTCCCGGCATTCAGTGAATGCCGTTTGCATTTCAGTAGACGCGTAAGTAGAAAACAGTTGAATATTCCAGGATTCGGTAATTTTCCTGCCCAGCATGTTTAGAGAAAAATCAGTGTTCCGGATATTTTCCCCAATGCAAATGGCTTTTTTTACGGAAGAATTCTTTAGATTAATATGATGTTCCTGGGCAAATTGAACAAGCTTTAAGATAAATGATGGAACGGCTATAATAGAAGTAGGTTTGATCCGGTTGATAGTTTCCCATTGAAGGGATGGAACTCCCGGCCCAAGGCGGATTATGCCCGCCCCTAGTTTACGGATACCCGAATAATAGGCCATGCCGGCCATAAATTGCCTGTCGAGCGTAAGCATTAACTGGTATATATCTGATGAAGAGCCGTCCGCACAAACAAAGGAAGCATACTCATTGTAAGCCAAACGTTCCAGATCGTTTTCTGTTAAAGCAATAGTTACAGGACTGCCCAGGGTACCTGAAGTGGAAGTGTATTCAATGATCTTATCCCTGTCCACACATAAAAAATCATTATTACGTTGCTGCAGGTTTTCTTTTACGGAAACAGGAATACGCGGCAGGTCACTAAGGGTTTTAATATCCGCCACATCAATTCCATTTTTAATAAATAACTCACGGTAAAAAGGGGAATACCTGTTCAGGTATAACAGCAGTTCACGCAGTTTTTCTTCCTGCATACTTTTGATATCGTCTTTTTTCTGGTACCCTGTTGCTGGCGAATACATGATTATTTTTCGATGATTACTACTGCCGATGCTATTGTTTTAAGATGCGATAAAGAAACAAATATATTGGTGATTCCGATTTTATTGATAAGAGATGCTGTTTGTCCCAGCAATGTAATTAAAGGTTTCCCATCCGGATCGTTTGATACTTCAATTTCGTTGAAGGCTGTACCTGAAGTCCACCCGGTACCAATGGCTTTCAAAAAAGCTTCTTTGGCAGCAAAACGAACCGCATAATGTTCGAATTTATTCGCCTTTGCTTCACAATAGTCAATTTCCTTTTTTGAAAATACCAGTTCAGTAAAGCCGTTATTTTTACAAATTTTAGCAGTCACTCTTTCTACTTCAATCATGTCAATGCCAAGCCCTGCAATCATAATAATGGTTAATGGTTAATGGTGAGAGGTTAATTATTATTAATGCATCTTTCCGTTAACAATTAACCATTCAATGTCGTTGACTTAAAGATTTCGAATGTAGCAGGCATCCCTTGTGCTCCTTGTGGGATTTCCTTTGTGGTCCTTGTGGTTAAAAAAACACTTGGGATTATAGACCTTATTTAACCACAAGGAACACAAAGGAAATCCCACAAGGAGCACAAAGACCTTTAATCAAATTGTAATTTCACATATAAAGGAACACTTCAACCTTGTTAAGTCAACGACAGTGATTAATATCAACCATTATCCCTGATTTTCTTAATCTGATCCCTTACATGTTTTTCCTCTTTCTTCGTGGCAATCACTTTGGTAAGAGCAGCCTGGTAATATTTCAATGCTCCTTTCGCATTGTTTCTCTTATACAAATAATCACCTGCCAACACATAGCTGTTATAATATTCAGGGTTACTTTTTATAAGACTATCTACGTCAATATCCTTACCCTCAGTAATTTCCTGCTTTATCCTTCTGAATGTTATGAAATTATTGTAAGCCTTGCTTTGAAGAAAGGTATCTGCGGCAATGGTGAGATTTGAATCGCAAATTTCACGATCCTCTTTCATGCCTTTCAAGGCAAAAACTTTATTAAGGTCGTAGGCTACGAATTTACCTAGCTGCCAGGGTGATGTGGACACCCAGACCAATAACTTTTTGGGTTCAAAAACAATGGAATGGTGGGCTATCAACTGGTTGATAGCTTTTTCATTTCCCATGCCGATATCTGCATTGTTAAGTCCCTGCCTGTTTCGAAGTATATCCACCGTTTTCTGAACGGTATTACTACCATTGGCATTCAACAATTCGGTCAATCTTTGGTACCGGTACATGGAAGCACTTTCATTGACCTGCTCTATATTTTCTTTTGACTTTGCCAACACTGTACTTTGAAAATGATTAGCGCATACGATCATGTTCTGGTGAGGATCATAAACAGCAAGCGTATCCGGTGTTTTTTCGATTAGTACGGCTTTATTATCTTCCTCCGAACCAACCAGGAAGGATTCAGATACAAACATTTTCCGCTTCTTTGCTATCTCGAGCGCCTGCCCTATATTTTCGGCGTATTGCAATACTTCCCTGGCAACCAGGGAAACCGGTGTTGCGGAACCAGAAGGAATATTTGTTTTAGCGGCGTTAATAGTTACTGTTAATCCCTTATCATTCATACCCGATACCGCACCTACAAAACCGCCCCAGGTTATGGTCATGAATTTATGACCTTGCGCCGGATTAAAAAATGCCACAATTTTATCTTCCGCGAATTTATCACCCACATAAAAATCAAAGTTCCGGCCTATGATCATAGTACTGTCCTGAGACTTTGTATTCCAGGTACCAAAAGAAGTGCAGCCTACCAATGCCATACTTTGCAAAGCGTGACCGATATCGTGAGCCGCATGGTAATTTAAGATACGCTGATAGTTAGAACCAATATATTGATATTTATCCGATGCCGATTGGGAAACACCATATATTTCTTCTTTATACTCTTTGTTTACATTTTTATCAAGATGGCGGTTGAACCAGCCGATAAAGTATTTAAGAAAGTGAAAATAAAATTTGGAAGGGATCATTTTATTGATCTGTTCGTTAAAATGATCTTCCTGTCTTACTACCAGTTCTTTGCTGAGTTTTCCATTTATTACACCCATTTCAAAAGGCTGGCCTTCTACATACATTTCGTACAAGCCACTGTTGCTTTTTCTAAACCAATTATTATTCAAAGTATAAAACCCCCGGTTTCCTGGTGAACGTTGCTCCGATAAAATAGTTTTGTCTACGGACTTCGGTGGATAAACAGTTGCAACAGAAAACAGGTAAATGATTCCGATGAGTATCAAAATAAATAATACACCAAAAAAGTAGAGGACTCTTTTCCAAATTTTTCTTCTAAGCATTTCTTATCTTTTCAATGATACTGTTATTACCCATGAATGCACAACAAGTTACCACTCCGCTCATAGCCGCACCCAAAATACCATGAAGGTGTAGATTTTGTCCTGTAAAATAAAGATTCGGCAATTTAGTACGGGGAGAAATAAATGTTTTTAAGGGATCTTTATAATCTTTAACGATCCCATATAAAGAACCATCATCATTACCGATGTAATCGCGGTAAGAAAGTGGTGTAGCGGTATAGTAAGCCTGAATACAGTCTCTTAGTCCTGGAAATTTTTTTGACACACTATCCAGTAACTTTTCCGCTTTTGTTTTTTTAAAAGCCTCATATTCCTTTCCACGGTCTTCTTCAAATGTAACGGTATTAAAAGTAGATGCCCATTCTTTGATTTCTTCATATTTCATGTAGGTAAGGATGGTCATTCCATCAGCGTATTCCTCTGATTTAGAATTAGCGGATAAAAACAATACATAACCAAGCGGCCAGTTATCTTCCGTATAGTCTGCTATAGTCCACACACAACCTTCATTATGCACATAATAATTGCTCTTAAAGTATTTAAACGAATTCTTTTTTAGCACAATATTTAAAGTGAAAGACGAGATGGAGTTTTCCAGGTTGTTTAACCTGTTTCGGTAAGTGTTTCTGATTATTTCCGTGTCGGTAATCTCCAGGGTCTTCACCGGGTGCATATTGGAAATAAATTCGCTGCCATAGATCTTTGAACCACCGGTTAGCTCAACATGAGTGATCTTTCCATTTTCTTCCACTATCCTTTTTACTTCGCTATTGCGTTGAATCACTCCGCCCCGTTCACGAATATTTTTTGCAATATATTTTCCAATCTGGGAACCACCATCAACACATTTCCAGGAGCTTTCAATATAACTGTTTAAAATCAGGGCATGAACATAAAAGGGAGTTTTGCCCGGTTGGCCTGCATATAAAGCGTTGTTACCTGCCAGCACCGCCTGCAGTTTTGGATTGTCCGTTAAGGATTCAATTAAAGCTTTTGCATCTATTTCCAATACACTGGCTTTTTCATTGTATTGGCCGTCAGACCTTAAGTTATATAAAGAAAATTTACTGCAAACTTCTTTGATCTTGTTGCAATAGGCTCTGATGGCATTTTCTTCATCAGGAAAATCTGCTACCAGTTTTTGAATAAAATTATCATAACCCTGCGCGTATACATATTCCTTTTCATCGTTATCGATAACAATCTTATCAAACGCATCTTTATCCATCTGCTGCAGTTTAAGCTTGTCTATCACTTCAAGATACTTGAGTATCTGGTAGAAGTTCTGGCCTTTCTCTAATCCCCCCAGGTAATGAACACCGGCGTCGAAGATCACTTTGTCGCGCACGTAAGTTTGCAGGCAGCCGCCAATCTGTTTATTTTTTTCAAGAATACAAACTTTATAGCCTTCCCTGCTGAGTATGTCGCCACAAACTAGTCCTCCCATACCGCTGCCTATGATTATAATATCATAATTGTCCATTTACTCTTAGTTTGAGAATACAACATAAACAAATACCATATTAATTTGTTCCCTTCATTTTTTAACGCAGAGAACAGCCGGAGGAGGAAACACAGAGAACACAGAGGAATGCTCTCTGCGCCCTCTGTGTTTCCTCCTCCGGCTGTTCTCTGTGTTAAAAAAAATATTACAAGTTTCTTATCACAAAAACCATGTTTGAAGTATATCTTGTCTCATCAATCTCCACACATGACATATTACAAGAAGCCGCGATTTCCATAATAAGGCTGCCTGATAGAAACGACAAACCTCCGGAAGTTGTTTTATTAAACCCAATTAACTTTGTAGAAAAGAATTCCGTTAACCTGGTTCCCTTGTGCTTTTCAGCCAAGTCTTTATTACCATCCCTGATAATTACCATGCCCCCCGGATTCAAATTTTTAATGCAGGTTTCAATCACATCTTTTTGCTGAGCCGGCAGCAGGTAATGCAACATATCAGCAAGAATAATAGCATCATACTTTTCGAAAGGGAAGCTTGTTACATCGGCATAATAAAAATTAATTGATTCATCCTTTTTAAAACAATGCTGAGCCGTTTCTACTTTTTCCTTATCATAATCAATACCGGTGATGTTTCTCCCAGGTGCAGCAAAATGAAGCATGTAACTCATAAATCCATAACCGCAGCCGATATCCAGCATCCTGCCCTGCTTTGGCAGCAGCTCGTGAAAAAGCTGGTAATTTTTTTCAAGACGAAGCTTCACTTTCATATACCATTCCAGTACAGGGCCCTTATAAAGATAGTTATAGATAAGCTGCTCTTTAAAATAAGCAGGTTGCTCCATTACCATGCTTAGCTGTTTAAATTCCTGTTTGAAGTACCGGCCTATATTTTTAGTTCTTTCGCTATAATCTGAACCAAAAGAAATATCAGCCGGCTTAATCCTTGGTAAAAATTTCAATGTGATCTTTCCATCCTTTAATAAAAAATCATTCTTTGTCATCGTATAACCGGTACCGTGAATAACGATGGGTAAAATATTAAGCTGTAATTTTTCAGCCAGGTAAAAAGCACCTTTATGAAAACGTTTGATGTTACCATCTGCGGAACGTGTTCCCTCTGGAAACACTACAATAGAATAACCTTCTTTAACCCTGCCGGCCAATTGCCCTATACCTGTTTCTGCACCCTGAACAACCGGGTAATAATCAGCCATACGTGCCACTGCGCCAAACACCGGCGAATGGTATACCCAGCTATTAGTAAGCAGAATTAACTTTGGGTGCAGCATTACCGTTGCTAAAATATCCAGGAAAGACTGGTGGTTACAAACAACTACCGCCGGCGTTGAAAAATCTTCAGACAAAGGATTGATGATCTGCTTTTTTACATTCATCATAATGTAAATGAGGGACCGGCTAAAGGAAGATAATATCCTATGATAAACCAATTTTCCTTTCTCTTTATTAAACGGATACCATCTCACCAATATAAGCCCGAGAATGGTAAGCAAAATACTTCCAAAAACAAAATAAGCAAAGGCACTAACTGATTTTAAAAAGCCGGAGAATGTCCAGGGAAATAGCCTTTTCTGCGTTCTGTTTTTGATCAATACGGCAAAGAAAAACGGTATCAATATCTGGGACATCAGCACAACACATAAGATGCCGATTATTGAAATTACGGCAATAGACCTTAAGGCAGGATGCCTGGCGAATATTAACACGCCTAATCCTGCAATGGTAGTTATTGCTGAAAGAAAAATGGATGACTTATAAGAGGAAAGATTCTTCCTGCCTGTCTTATATTCTTTCAACAACCCATCCATGATAAAAAGGCTATAATCATCTCCCAATCCAAAAATCAATGCTGAAATAATAATGTTAATGATATTGAATTGGATACCGAAGATGCTCATAATACCAAGTATCCATATCCAGCTGATAAACATGGGGATAAAAGAAACAAGCGTCAGTTCAATACGGCCATAAGTGAGCATTAGCACAACGAATACAAGTATTGATGACATCAATGCGATACTGGTAAAATCAGCATTAATAATTTCTACCAGTCTTGATGTCAGGTACTGCTTATCTATAACCGTTATGTCCGGACTGTTTTCAAATGCTTTGTACAAAGCGGGTCTTTTGCCTGGAGAAACTTTTACAAGTGTAACAACAGTGGAGTGTCCTGGTGACTCGGTTATAAAATCTCCCAGTAAATTATTACTTGCTGCCTTTAAATCTTTACTATCTATTACCTGGAAATTATTATTCAGTAAATTTTTGAAATTTTCAAATGCGCCCTGCTTAAATTTTAATGTACTTCCTTCTCTTTCCAGGTCAGTAATCAGTTGCTGCTTTTTTGTTGAAGTCCAGTAAGTATTCCAGCTGGCTATTCTTTTTTGTTGTAATGAATCTGAGATGACCAGGGATGAAACACCTGAGTATTTTTTTACAATGCCTTTTTGTTTAAGTCTTTCAATTTCTGAAATTAATTTTTCATTATTAACCAGCGCCTGGTTAAATGTTTTTCCTTCTGAAACCAGGTATACAGATTGCAGGGAGAAAACATTTATAGCATTAAGATTTGATTCTGCAATTTTAAGCTTGTCTGACATAAAGTTCATGTGCATCATGTCCGATTCAAAACTTACCTGCCTTGCAGTGTAAGCAAAAATAATGGTGAGTAAAAAAATTACTATAACAATTCTTTTATTATACTCAGGACGATAAGAAGATATTTTGTCTATCCAGGAGTTGAGGACGGCAGTATGTTCCGACTGTTCTTTTTTAGTGGCGATAAACTGTGGCAGGAAAATTAAGGAGCAAAGTGATGCGCCTATCAAACTAAAAGCAGCAAATAACCCAAGGTCTTTCAGCATTTCAGACTCTACAAACTCCAGGCAAAGAAATCCGCCGATGGTAGTAAAGCTGCCGATGGTTAATGGTTGTGCAAGGTCTTTAATTACATCTCCAATGCTTTTTGTATGACGGTAATGATTAAAAACATGCAACGAGTAATTTACTGCGATACCTAAAACAACTGATCCAGTGCCCAGTGCAATCACAGATATACTTCCCTTAATCAGAAAGATAGCTGCGAGAGAAAACAAAGCGCCAAATATTACCGGAACCATAATGATAAAAGGCGCTCTTTTTTTTCTGAAATAAAATCCTATAAAAATTATAAGAGAGATAATGGTAATGCCTTGGGTAAAGAACATGTCTCTTCTTAATTGCTCCGCATTACCTGCTGATACAGCGGTGGCGCCAAAATAAGTTGTTTGAATATTTTTATGAGCCCCGGTATGCAGGCTGTCAATAATATGATCGAGCCCTTTTAATAATAATGAATTCATGCCGGTATTATTCGGCGGATAAGCCGGCGTAATAAATAGCATAAGGTGCTTATAATCTTTAGTAACTATATAACTATCATACAACCCGAAGTTATCATCGTACTGTAATTGCTGTAATTTTTTAAGTCCGAGAAAAGAGATGCCAACCGGGTCTTTGCTGATTACATTTTTCAGGGCAATACCTGCGGGAGAGGTAAGTGTCCTGATATTATTTTCAAGTGTTTTTCTAATTCTCCCAGGTTGTATCAACGAATCAATGGAGCGGTAATCATTGTCATCTAAAAACACAGGAATATGATCCGTTACCGTGTTCATAAGTTCCATTGCAAAAGCATCATCCACTTTGTAGTTGACCTTAGATATGTAATGTGAAAGATTTTGTTGAATAGTACTTCCCAGTATATCAGCAAAAGAAACCAGGCTATCAGGTTGCGCAGGTGCCAGCGTATCCTGCAATGAAACCGTTAACACCAGCTTATCCAAAAATTTTGAATTCTGAAAAACCTGGTTCAGCTTTTCAATCTTTTTATCATTAGGCAAAATCTTAGAAATATCTTCTTCGAATCTTACCTGCGAAGCCAGCAGCGAAACCAGGAGAAAGCTTGCACCAAACGATATGAAAAATACCAGCCGGTGTTTTTCAAAATAATTATATATGGCAGAAAATATTTTTCCCATTAACGTCTACTCAGTTTGCCTGCTATAGATTTTCTTTTAAATACTTTAAGCATTATATACGATAATAAACCCAATGCACATCCAGCTATAATCGCCAGTGTGATGCTTCCATAAATATATTGCTTCAGGTTATTACTGACAGATTCAATGGTGATGCTTTTGCTGAAATCTATATTGAAACCATTACTACCCATCCAGTATGCACCTGCTTTGATACTTAAAAAAATAATAACCGGAATCATGGGTGGGATGCTGATGTTTGCTGCTATAATTACCAATGCCTTATTTAATTTAAATAATATAGCAAGAAAAATAGCAGCCACCAACTGAAAACCCCAGATAGGAATGATTCCCATAAAAACACCCAATGCAATAGAAGCCGCCTTTAGCTCAGCTGACTGATGAGGATTGAACAAGTGATCATTAATTATTTGCCTGAACTTTTTTTTTTGAAATATTGCCCTAAAAAAATCACGTGGCTTTATATATAAGAAGGCTATAATTACCAGGAAAGTATTTAATATGCTGATACGGGTGAAATCCTGGAATGGCCTGAAATGAGAGACCCTTGTTTCTTTAGGCGCATAATACACTTTAACCGGCACTGAATCTATTGTAACTCCCTTCCATGCAGCTCTTACCAGCACTTCAATTTCAAATTCAAATTTACGGGTAACAAAATGCATTCCTTTTAATGGCAGCAAAGGATAAAGGCGATATCCTGATTGTGTATCAGGTAAAGTAATACCGGTTTCTACCTTAAACCAGAAGTTAGAAAACTTATTTCCGAAACTGCTCTTTCCCGGCACCGATGCCTGGTCCATATTCCTTGCGCCAATTATAATAGCATCCTGAACTGTTTCGAGGCGCTTTAAGAATTGGGGAAGATCTTTTGCAAAATGCTGACCATCTGAATCTATGCTGATAGCATATTTATATCCCAGGTCCACTGCATAAGCCAGGCCTTTACGCAACGCCCATCCTTTTCCAACATTCTTTTTAAAGCTCACTAGTTTTATATTAGGAAACGATTTTAAGATACGGGGTGTTTCATCAGTAGAACCATCATTTACAACAATGACATTATTGCAATAAGCGCTCACATCACTTATTACACCTGCAATGGTAGACTGGTTGTTATAGGTTGGAATGAGGATACATACCTGTAATGCATCAAATTTTGATTTATATATCTCTTCTGAATTCATTTGTTGTTGTAAATATCATTCAAATTAAAGAACGAATCCTGATGGCTTGCGAACTTGCAATCTACAAGGTTTAAATATAAATCCCTATCGGCTGAAATGAAAATTTAAGTTTACACATAGATCATCTTATTCCGTTTATAATTCCGGGTGCATTTATGAGAAGAGGAACATCACCTATAAGGTTTTTAAAACCTTAGGTTTTTAAGCAGGCTCCTGAAATCTATGAGATATAATTACAAGATGGAGTGCGTGATAGTAATCTAAGAACCTGCCATTAAACCTATAAGGTTTTGAAAACCTTATAGGTGTGCAAAAACTTTTACTATATTTTTGTAACTATGACAGGTTCAAATAAAAGAAAGGTTTCAACTTTTATGGTGGTAGTAGCTTTTACTACCGTATACATTGTGTGGGGATCTACGTATCTTTTTATTCAAAAGGCAGTGCATGGCTTCCCACCCTTCTTATTGGGAACAGTGCGTTTTCTTATAGCAGGATTATTATTGCTTGGCTGGTGTAAACTAAAAGGCGAACAGGTAATTGTGAAAAAGAATATCAGGGACTCTTCTATAAGCGGCGTGTTGCTTTTATTTTTTGGCAATGGTGTGGTAATATGGGTAGAACAATTTATGCCCACGGCAATGGTAGCCATTACATTGTCTTCATCACCGTTATGGTTTATTGTTCTCGATAGATCTAAATGGAGTGAAAATTTCCGAAATAAATCTACGATTGCCGGACTGATCATAGGATTTGCCGGTGTAATTCTTTTGTTTGCAGAAAATATCAGCACCGCTTTTTCATCAGCCGGAAACAAAGCTGAAATAGGTGGACTTGCCCTGTTATGTATTGGATCCATCGCCTGGGCTGCAGGATCTCTTTATTCAAAATATAATTCTCATGGAGGTTCCGCTTCTGTGAGCACTGCCTGGCAAATGATTGCAGCAGGAGTCGCCTTTTTACCGGTAAGCCTGATCCGCGGTGAGCCAAAACATTTAAACTGGCAAAGCATTCCTGCTGAATCATGGTTTTCATTAAGTTACTTGATAATTTTCGGATCAATCGCAGCTTTCAGCGCTTATGTTTGGCTGTTACAGGTTCGTTCTGCTACACAAGTGAGTACTCATGCCTATGTAAATCCGGTAGTAGCGGTATTGTTGGGAATTCTTTTCGCTAATGAGAATATATCATGGATTCAGATAACCGGGCTTGCAATTATATTGGGTAGTGTATTATTGATAAACATGGCTAAGAAAAAAATGAATCAATCAAAAGTTCCTACAGCGATCAAAATCCCGCAACAATTAGATGAAAAGCTTTCCATTAATCGCCTTGAAGAAGCTATTACACAAGAAAGTTAAAAGTGTTATATCTTAAATAAAATATTATCCATTAATACCTATATCTATCTTTTAAAAGTCCCAGGTAATCCAGGACTTACCATCTAAAGCACTTACCATATCATAACTTGTAGCACTGGTTTGTACAAAATAGTATCCGCTTGAGTTATACAATTTCGTTCTGGTAAGAGCGGCGGCTCCGGTTGCCGGATGTGTTCCATAATTACCCAGCTCTATAAAAACTGCCCGTCCGTCAGCAGTAAATGTTGGTTTTTGGGGAGCAGTACCATATACAAGAGTAAGAGAGGTTCGAGCTGCATTGAGAAAAATAGGCCCAAAAAAATCGTTAGCGGTGGTATATGCCGGCCAATAAATAAGGTAAAAATAAGTATTGTCGCCGCTTCGTAAAGAATTTATTCCATAAGCATCGTCCACACCATTAACATGAAATCCGTTATAAGAAATCCAGTAATCATTATTATTGGTAACAGCATAATCCCACCATCGTTTTGGCGCAGCTATATCTACTTTAACAGGTACAACAACACCTGTAAGAGTTGAGGCAACGTTATTAACAGTTAAGCTGATGACTTCAGTTGTGGCGTTGAACTGCATATTATTGAAACTGCTGATTATAACATTACCAATTACAAGCGGATTGATAAAAGCAATTCCACCGGCAGTAAAATAAAAGCCAGTTGTAAAAGTGTGAAGATTTCCACCAGCATCAAGATAGGAAAATATAATAGTACGGTCAGCCGCTGATACCTTTACATCAAGCCTCTGTGTTCCAATAGTTACCCGTTTAAAATAAGTGAGAATTTTTTTTATTAATAATCCGGCAGCTAACTGACCACTGTTATAAGCGGTTGCTTCCTGGGATGTTGCTCTAATTAAAATAGCTTTGCTACCGTTAAATCTTCCCACCAGTTTAATTGTATCTACCGTAGTTGAATCAAAATAAAATTCAAAATCTGATTGTAAACCTACACCTACAGGACCGCCATTGACATTAGAAATTACTCCCACATTTTCATTGGGATCCGCCGGCAAATGAATATAAGAATAGGTGTCAAAAATGAGACTGGGCTGTTGCAATGCCTTTAAGCGATAACTACTTTCTTTTAAAGTGACTGCTGTTGTAGAATCAAAATCCGATAACATCTTCACTCTGTTCGAATCGTTAAATTTGAAGTAGAAGCTGAATGCACCCCCACCTGCAGGAAACACTAGTCCCTTCCAGCCATATTGAGCCCCGGATAACTGGGTCTGATATTTTGCTAAAGTTGCGTTCAGGCGGTCATCAGCAGATTGATTGAATACTGACTTATCATCCTTTTTACAGGAAGAAAACAACGCCAATACAGCAAAAAAATATATTAAAGAATTTCTCATAATTAAATTTTTATCAAACAGAACCCGGATTAATATATCATTGACACCAGTGCCGCTCTTGTTCTGGCTTGAAGACTATAATAATCTATATTATATGATTGCTTATAGTAAGTAACAATGATTGCTTCTTTCTGTCTTAGCCTGTTTCTCGCATCTGCAGCTGTGGAGCCATTAACAGTGGTACCTGTATAATTGATACTATTTATTATTTTATCAAACCCTGTTTTACCTTCAATCATCATTATAGAAACCATTTCGGCAAAATCTTCATTAACTTCAGACATGGCATAATTACTTAAAAATCCTTCATTAAGCGCCTCTGCATTCGTAACATTTGTCCAGTCAGAAGTATAAAATCTTGCCCCAACCTGGTTAAATGAAGATGGATATAAAATATTGTATGAAAGCACGTGTGCAAATTCATGTTCTATCACGTGAAATAATTGCTTAATTAATACAGAATCAGAAAGCCTATAACCGACAGATGTTTTAACATTGAAATAATTAAGTTGATTTAATATGATTTTATTACCTGCGTCTGCAGTAGTACCAAGTGTTGCAGCACCGGTAGCCAGATCATAAGATCCACTGCCTACTAACACAAAAAATTTGCTGCCAAATTTTTTAAAGAAGCCAAGTCCTGCTTCCGCTACATAAGGATCGATCCATGCTTTCTTGATGGTGCTTAATACGGGGATTACTTTTTCTTCTTTTATTGGTACAAGTGTCCTGTTTAATTCAAGTTCAAACTGATCGTATTTATATTTAACGGCACTGTTATAAGGCACCGTCATTGAATCATAAATATATTTATCTATTGGCCCTTTAACCCAGGTATCACCACCAAGACCTGATATGTTATCAACGTTTGTAAGGGCATCTTCTTTTTTACAGGAAGCGATGAATACAACCAGGAATATTATTAAGAACAATTGTTTTATTTTCATATATAATTTTTAAGAATTATCTCGGATTCAAAGCGATTCCGGAAAGCGTTGCTGAAGAAGGTATTTGCCATACTTTGCGGGGATCATTCGCGGTAAGTGTGAGAGTTTGACCCTGAAAAACTTTATGGGTTACCGTCATGCCGTATCTTAAGATATCGAACCACCGCATTCCTTCATGAACAAATTCAGCGCGTCTGTAATCCAGTATTGCCTTTATCAAGCCATCCCTGATATTGGCAGTTCCATAATAACTATTAATTTTTGCTGCAGTTATATTATGAGTAGTAGCACTATAATTTAAAATACGGGTACTCGCATAAGTATTCAGGTCTGCAATAGCGGCCGCCGAATTTCCTGTGTAAGCATAAGCTTCCGCCAGGTTAAACAGTACTTCTTCAGTAGTAAACAACGGAACTATTACATAAGGGTCACCGATCTCCGCATTTACTGAAACCTTAACAAAATATTCATTAATCTTTGGAACCAGTATGTGTATGCTATTTATTGAATATTGCTTGATAGCCCAGTTTCCACCGGTAAGCGGTTCAGGCCTTTTAAAAAGGATACGCTGGATCGTAGCATCCAGGCCATATCGGTTATTGGCAAAATGCCGTGCCCATAAAGATTTAGTTTCTACTAAAAGAAGGTTTGCACTTTCTGTAGCTTTTGCATAAGTGTTTTGCAATTCATAAACATCACTGATATTATTATAAGTAGTGTTCCATTGCCTTAAATTAGGTGCAAAATTATTATTTGGAAAAGCGAGGTTTGCATATTGGATCACTTTTGCATAATCTTTTTTATATAAATAAAAACGGGAGGCAAAGGCATAGGCTGACGATTTTGTAAAATGATACTTTGGTACAGCATAATTATTATCGTTGATAAGGGGCAAGCCGGTAAGTAAATCCTTTTCAATCATATCATAAACATATTTTACCGTTTTTCTTTCATACTGCTTAATGACAATTGTTTCTGGTTCGGTAACATAAGGAATACCTGGGTTTGATGCTGCAGTTGCTTCATTATAAAAAGTAGAGAATAAAGATACCAGCATTAAATGAGAGTATGCTCTTGCCACCAGCGCCTCACCTTTCTGAGCGGCAAAGCTACTCGAATCAGAAGATGCATTAATTGATACTAATGCCTGGTTCGCAGCAGCAATGGCACTATAACAGGCGAACCAATAAAATTCAGGGGAATCCTCATTGTTATCATGACTATCAGTAAAAAGATAAGGATCTGTAATTACCCGTTCAATCGGGCCATCGCCAATATCATTTACATTATCGGACATCAATTCAGCAAAGGATGAATAATTTGCCTTCGGATAAGCGGTACCCAATAATTGAGATATTTTCTGAGATGTATTTACCAATACCCGGTTGTCAGGCTCTTTTTCCAGGTATTTGCTACATCCGCCAGTTGCAAATAACAGGCAGCAATAAACGTATGGAAGCAACTTTTTCATAGTCGAATATTTATAAACCAAGTTTTAAGGAAAGTGTAAATTGTTTTTGAATAGGCTGTGCTACTCCACCAGAATTAAAAAATTCAGGATCCTGACCTTTTAATTTTGGATCAGAATATATTAACAAAGGATTGATAGCGGCAGCCGTTACAGAAGCATTGGTTAATCCAATCCGCTCTAATTGAACTGCATCCAGATTATAGGTAAGAGACACAGTTTTCAGTCTTACAAACCCGCCATCGGCCACTCTTTCTGTTGAGTAATTATAATTATTATAAGGATAGGCCCCACCCAATTGTGTTTTATAAAAGGCATCGAGAATACTAGGTACTCTGGTGGTTAGTTCATCGCCAGGCATCTCCCAACGGTCGTTGAATTCTTTCGGTAATGCATTAAAGTCAGAGTAACCTGTTTTAAAAACCGGATATAACCTGATTTTATTTCCTGCCTGGTAACTAATAAAAATATTTAAGGAAAAAGCTTTGTATGTAAAAGTATTTGAAAAGCCGCCGGTAATAGTAGGATCAACCGGCCCTTCATATTTAAGGTATTGAGTGCTATCAGCCTGAAGATATACGTCATTGCTCGATTTACCTTCCTGATTTGTAAACTGTGGTATTCCGGTTGCATGGTCCAATCCATTAAATCTTATGGAAAATAAACTGTTCACAGGATGGCCTTCTGTATTACCGCCTTCCGCTTTTACCAGATCAAATATCAAAGGCTGGTTTTTAACATTGCTGATTTTTGATGTATTATATCCAAAAGTCAGGTTTGTTCTCCATCCCCAATTTTTCATCTTAATCACCTGGCCTCCTATTAAAACTTCAGCGCCCTGCGAATTCAAATCAGCATAGTTAGCCGTCTTATAAGCTTCCCCGCCAATACCCGATGTTTTTATCCGGCTGATCAGGTCAAAACTTTTTCTGCTATAAACATCCAGGCTAAAATTCAATTTGCCTTTAAACAATCCACCATCTAAACCAAGGTTTGCCTGATAATTTTTTTCCCAGGTAAGATCTGAATTTTCAAGATTGATTAATTGTATAACCGATTCCCTTTCGGTAGGAAAGGTTCTGTTAGTGGTGGCGCTTTTTAAAACAATATTGCTATTTGTAGCGGGTCCCAGGCTGGCAGTTAAACCATAGCTGGCTCTTAATTTCAAAAAGTTAACAGCAGTAACATCTTTCATAAAAGCTTCTTCCTCAATGTTCCATGCTCCCCCAAAACTCCAGGTTGGTAACCAGCGTGCTTTTCTTGATGAACCAAGCTGGTTTGAACCATCGTAACGGACAGTACCGTAAAAATTATATTTCCTGTCGTATGTATATTGAGCATTAAGGTAGAAAGCTGCAAAACGGTCATAGTTTTTGCTCATATCATAATAAGGAAAACTTGACTCAATAGTCTGCTTCAATATCCGGTAATCAACAAAAGGAATTCCGCCATTATCATATTGATACCCATAGCCGGTGTTATTAAAGTTCTGTCTGTCAGCATATTTTATCTGTTGCCCTAATAAAATATTGATATTGTGTTTTTCGGCGATGGTGTTAGTATAATTTAAACTGTTCCTGACATCAAAATTCAGCAATCTGTCTTCTGTTCTATTATAAAAACCACCATAGGGAAGTACAACAATAGGTTGTGCTCCAGGATCATCCGGATCACGATACAAAAATTTATTACTTCTCTTGATCTCTGAAGTTCCGGCAGCCCTGTAGGCGTTTGCCATATTTGAATTTTCAGTAATCTGGTGTTCCTGAGAAGATCTTACATAACGTAAAGCTCCAATAAATTCATATCGCAGGTTTTTGGTAATCTTATAACCCAGCTCTCCTTGCAATTTCAAATCGATTACACTAAGATCTATATAGTTGTTCTGTAATTCTTTAATGATGTTAAAGGGTGCAAAGTTCCTTTGATAATATTCAAGATTGCCTGCATCATTATAAGCGGATAATGTACGACTTGAATTTAAAACATAACTAAATGGATTTATATCAAAATCCCGGTCAAAATCACCCGTAACTGGATTACTTACACGCTTTAAAGATCCCGGAACTTTTTGCTGCCTGACGGAAGCTGTGGTTAAAAAGCCGGCAGTTAACCTGTCTGATAGCGTATAATTATTGCGAAAGTTAAGGGTATAACGCTTAACCTTATCCGCAATAGTCCATCCGTTGTCGTTATAAAAACTGGTTGAAAAAAAATGCTGTGACTTTTCTGTACCTGAAGAAATACTTAAAGAGTGTTCCTGCATTAAAGAGTTACGGAACAGTATATCAAACCAATCTGTGTTTATGAGAGCCGCTTTTTTAAGAAAGGCCACTTTTGCTTCCGTAGTATTTTGTAAAGGAAAATTGCCATTTGCATCCGGGTTTAACAAAGAGTACATTTTTCCATATACACCGTAATTGGAACTGTTCAAAACATTGGATGTTAAAATACCCTTCCTTTCCAATTCTCCCAGTACCGACATCTGCTGCGCCGAGTTCATGATATTATAATCAGCATACATTGGCTTTAACTGCGTACTGAAATTTCCCGTATAATTTATTGAAGGCTTACCTGAACGGCCTTTTTTTGTAGTGATCACTACCACTCCATTCATAGCTCTCGCCCCATATAACGCGGTAGCAGCAGCATCTTTTAGAATATCAAAACTTTCAATATCATTAGCATTGATACCGGCAACCGGTGAACCTAATAGCGTTGTCGGGTCTCCGCTTGATAGTTGGTCATTGGATATATTAACGATATCTTCCAATACCACACCATCAACTACCCATAAAGGTTTGTTATCGCCATTAATAGAAGTAGCCCCGCGAATGCGTACTTTAGGGGCGCTGCCAAAAGTGCTGGAAACATTTTGAATGGAAACACCTGCGGCTTTACCTTCCAGCATCCGGCTAACATCGGTATACCCATCCATTCTTACATCAACAGCTTTTAAGGTAACGGCAGCACCGGTGAACTTCTTTTTATCAATGTTCTGGAAACCGGTTACCACCACATCTGCAAGTGTATTGGCAGCAGGCTCTAAAGCAATAGTCAATGAAACCCTTCCTGCAGGTTTAACTTCCTGGCTTTCAAAACCTATTATGCTGAATACAACTGTTGATGCAGGAAGAACCCCTGACAAAGTAAATGCCCCTGTTTCATTAGTAGTGGTTCCCCTGTTTTTACCTTTAACCAATACTGACACTCCCTGAAGCGGAACTCCCTCTTTTGTAGTTACCTTTCCGCGGATCACGGTATCCGCAAGAAGCTTTTGTTGAAAGTAAGAAACAGCAAAATTCTTCCAGGCATTTGTAACTGTTCCATTTTTGGTTGAGCCATCGTTGCTATAATCAGTGGGGATCTTCCCTGACCGGGGATTTGCAGCAAGATGCAATCCGGATAATAGTAGAAATAGAATGGCTGGAAGAGAACGGTTAATACTGTTTAAACCCACAGGAAAAATAATGTATTTTGGAAACAATGATGTTTTCATAGTGCTGTTTTGGTTATTATTTGCGCCTTAATCCAATGCAGGTGGCCACTTATATATATCCGAATTGCGATTGTCGGAACTGTTACATCTTTATTCTTACAATTTACTGACACTTTTTATACGTTAATGCTGAATCTAGAAATTGAAAAAATAGTTAATATAATTACAATAACATTATGTACCCGGTTACCGGGTTTACTATATATCAACAATTTTTAACGTGAAAACAGGTAAAAATATTATAATGCAATAACTGCACTTTTGTTCAAACATATTCATATATGACATGAATAATAAAATTATAGCTGCATATTACGTTGATAATCTAGTGTTAAGTTAACTCTAAAGTGACGCGTTCTGCTTTTAGTAGTCAGCAGATCAATGTGTATTATGTTTCCTCCTGATACCTGATAGCTGACGGCTAATAGCAATTTAATAGTGAGTTCATGGTTAAACACTTTTAATTTACATCTTTAATAATGCTAATGAAACTTCTTTTCATTTTTAAAACATAAAAAAATTTACAGATATATCTTTGTAAAAAAATTTACATGCTATTTAAATATTCATATTTTATTTTAGCACTGGTTATACCTATAGCCTGGAGCTGTAATTCAAACCAATCAAAAAAAGCAGAAAATACTACCCCGGCGGATACTATAGCAATTATAACCCGTGATACTATTCAATTACCTGAACCTTATGCAACAAAATCTACTGCAAATTTCAGCAATGTTAAAGAATGGCCACAGGATAAAACTCCTGTTGCACCTGCTGATTTCACTGTTTCAAGATTTTCAGATACTTTAAAAAATCCGCGCTGGATATATATTGGTCCAAACGGAGATATTTTTGTGGCCGAATCCTCTACAGAAAAAGGGGGTATAAAGAGCGCTGTTAAAAATGCAATAAGCGGCAAGTCAAAATCTCAAAACTCTGAAGCGAGCGCCAATCGCATTACAATTTTCAGGGACACCGACCATAATGGCATTCCAGAAGTAAGAAATGTTTTTCTTACAGGCCTTAATCAGCCATTCGGTATGCTGATATTAAACAACTCTTTTTATGTTGCTAATACCGATGGGTTGATGCAGTTTCCCTACAATGAAGGACAAACCAGTATCACCGGCAAGGGGAAAAAAATATTGGAACTTCCTGCAGGAGGGTATAATAATCATTGGACCAGGAACCTGCTCGCCGGTAAAGAAGGTAAAAAAATTTATATTACCGTAGGCTCCGGAAGCAATGTGGCGGAGCATGGCATGGCTAACGAAGTCAGGCGCGCAAATATCCTGGAAATTAATCCTGATGGAACCGGAGAAAAAATTTACGCCAGTGGTATTAGAAATCCTGTCGGACTTGAATATGCGCCGGGTACAAGTGTTTTATGGACTTCCGTTAACGAGCGTGATGAATTAGGCGATGAATTGGTACCGGATTATTTAACAGGCGTAAAAGAAGGCGGGTTTTATGGCTGGCCTTATGCGTATTTTGGCTCACATGAAGATCCACGTATGAAAGGCCAGGCACCAGACCTAGTGAAGAAAACAATCGTACCGGATATATCATTGGGCTCTCATACCGCTTCTTTAGGACTTGCGTTCGATGAAAAAAATAATCTTCCGGGTAAGTACGCCGGTGGTGCTTTCATCGGTCAACATGGATCCTGGAACCGTTCTCAACTATCAGGATATAAGGTAGTATTTGTTCCTTTTAAGAATGGCAAGCCGGCCGGACCGATGGAAGATTTTTTAACCGGATTCGTTACAGGCCAAGATAAAGATGTTTATGGAAGACCGGCAGGAGTTGCCTTTACGCAGGATGGCTCGTTACTGGTTGCCGATGATGCGGGGAATTCAATATGGCGGGTGGCTGCTAAGAAGTAATTGGCTATCAGCAGTCAGCTATCAGCCATCAGCTTTACGATTTAATTATAAACAGTAATCTGGCATTTATGCTGTAAAGGTATTTGCATATAAAATTAATCTGACATTATGAGCTCAGCATTTGTAAAAGAAAGCGAAGAACAATGGTTGCATGAAGTGATGCCTACAATCAATGCTTTGATTGTTTATCTTTCAAGAGAGAATAACAATATCAGGGTTTACGAGAAAAAAAGTTATGTTGATCCTAAGACAAACAAGGAAGTCTATGTCATGAGCAATGGCTTATCTTACTCAAAGGATGAGCAGGGACAATGGTTTGTGGTATAATTGCTTCAGGCATTGGAGTAAAAACAACATATGGATTTGTTTTCATTAATACCATTACTTAAGTATGATGATAAAAATAATTATTTGCCGGATCTTTCCAATTTAAATTAATTTACAAGGCTAGTCAAGTATGACGTTACGTATTGAGTTAAAGTGTTTTGGCGCTGAAAACAAATACGTCAATCTGCAGTTAACTTAAAACTAATATCGCAGTTACGCCGGTGTAGTTAACAGTTACATCAATTTAAAATTTTTAGAAATGAAATGCACTGTTATTAGTTTTTCAATGCTTTTATTTGTAGTAATCATAATGTTACCATTAGTTGGCATGGGACAGGAAAATTATGAGATACAAGTTTATGGCTCTCAAACCCAAGCCCGGAACAGTACGATTTTTGAATTGCACAGCAATTATACTTTTGATGGACAAAGAGAAATTATAAAAAATATAAGGCCAACCTATCATGCTTTTCATGAAACAATAGAGATAACACATGGGCTTACTAATAATTTTGAATTAGGTTTTTATCTATTTACAAACTATTTCATATTGTTAACTTAAGAAGTACGTCTTTTGTAGAAATCCATTGTGGTCCTTGTGTGGTTTTCATTGTGTCCCTTGTGGTTAAATAGTATCTATAATTCCTGGAGTTCTTTTAACCACAAGGGACACAAGGGAAACCCCACAAAGGTCACGAAGACCTCTGATTGAATAGTAATTTAAAACAAGAAAAACACAACGAACTTTTTAAGTCAAAGACATTGAATTATAAATGAAATTATTATTGCAGTTATGTTCATTGTGAATTGACGTATTTGCTATCAGCTGCCAGGGAAAAACATATACTGCAATTATTTGCTTATTGCTGAAGGCTGATAAGCTTTACTTTGTTCTTAAGCTCTTTACAGGATTAGCAATCGCCGCTTTTACAGATTGAAAACTGATTGTAATAATTGCAATTATAACAGCCGCTGCACCTGCTGCAAACAATATCCACCAGCTTATAGTTGTTCTGTAAGAAAAATGCTGAAGAAAGAAATTCATAAATAACCAGGCCAGCGGTGATGCAATAATTATAGCAATTACTACCAGCTTCACAAAATCTTTAGCCAATAAAAAAGTAACACTCGATATACTTGCACCTAATACTTTCCTGATACCAATTTCCCTGGTACGATTTTCAGTCATGTAAACCGATAGCCCGAATAATCCCATGCATGATATGAAAATTGCAATAAATGCAAAGCTGCTTATTAAAACAGCTACATCTTTAACATGTTTAAATTTAAAAGCATAATCCTGATCGGCAAACTCATATTCTGTCAGAAAATTGGGATTATATTTTTTTAAAACCTACTCTGCATCTTTAACATTTTTCAGACCAGGGTTATCGTCATTTAAACGTATGCTAATAAAATCACCAACTTTACTTCCCCGGATAAACATGGCACTGGTCTCCTGGTCTGCTTGACCTATTAAAAAATCCTTAACAACTCCTATAATTTGCCAGTTTATATCATCATATTTTAACGTCAGTTCGATGGTATAATGTTATTAAGTGATAGCATAAACTCTCTTTTTTTAAGGTTGATACAAGGCTTATTGTCCAGGAAGTTATATGCAGCCAGGCAAGCAATCA
>JAABUS010000729.1_pt1 | contig 80609 bp, 50 predicted proteins | sample 5560161 | NCBI WGS metagenome assembly JAABUS01 (sample SAMN10711885, study PRJNA513376) | rock metagenome | isolation source: Antarctica rocks | place: Antarctica: Victoria Land, Trio Nunatak nord | collected 2016-01-04
TTAATTTAATAATAAATTAATAATTTATAAAATTAAAATATAAATAAAAAGCCCTCGAGAATAAGGCCTTTATTATTATAATTTAAAAGAATATTAAAAATTTACAATATATTATTATAGGTAAAAGAGATAAAGAAATCGAAAATAATTTTTAAAAATTAGATATAAAAGACGAAAATAGCCGGACGGTAAATATTATAATTAAATCGGTCTTAATATAAATTAAGGTAATTTATAATTATCGAAACTATAGAATTTTCATATAAAGAATCCGTAAAATTATTAAAAATAAATTTATAATATAGAAACCGCGTTCCGTTTAATACTCGTAAACTTTTAAATAGACGAAAAAAAGATTTTATATATAATACTCTATATAAAGGGGTAGATTAAGAAGTTATAAAATAAATATAAAGAACTTTATTTAATAAATATATTAATATAAAAATTCTTTTCGGATTATTTATTTAATATAATTAGAGACCCTTTAAACCGAGTTATAAATATTAATTTTAAATATTAATATATATATTAAAGAAATAATTAATTAGTATAAGATTTCGATATTTATTTTAATACCCTAAAAACCGAACTACCTCTTTATAATAAAGAGTAATAAATAATTTATTTAATAACCCGCTTAAGACTTAATAATTTAAAAGAAGTTAAATAAACCTAAAATATTCTTATTAAATAAATCGAATTTATATTATTTATAGTATATTATAAATATAATCTTAATCGAGGTTTTAAAATATAAAATAATAATTAAAATAATTATTTGGGACTTTAGAAGAGGTATAAAAAAAAATTAAAAAGAAGAGATAATAAAAATAAATTTAATAGAAAAAATATAAATAAAATATATACGACTCGTATAAGTATCAAGAATCTTAAGGATATTAAATATTTTAATTATTATAAATTCGGTTATTACTTAAATAAATATCCGGAGAAGAAAATAAAAACTATTATTTATATCGGCGATTATATCGTAAAAATAAAAAATAATAAACCCTTAAGGAAGTCTTTATTCTAAAAGAATAAAAAGAAGTAAAAATCTAATCGAGTATAAATATTAACGGCGAAGTTATCGCGAATCTAATTAATATTAATATAAAAATTATTTATATTAAAATAGATAAAAATCTAGGAGTTAAAATAAATATTATTAATAAAATATTTATATAATAATATAATTTAAAATATCTTAAAAGCGAGCCGCTATTAACTTTTAGATAAATAAGCGGGTAATTTATTTATTATTATAATATTTATAATATTATCTACTAGTTAACCGATTTATAGAGATAAATTAGAGAGTATAATAATATCTTTTATTTTATTAATAAAAAAGATTTATTTATTATTATAAATATATCGGCTATAAAAAAGGAAAAAATTTAAATTAATTATAATATATATACCTAGCGATTCGGTATCGCGCCGAATATATATATATTAGAATTATTTAAGGATTTTATAAAATTATTAGGGACGTAGTTAATTATATATATATTAATTTATACTAAAGTTAGTCTCTTTAATTACGATCTTATTAATAGTAATAAGATTAAGAAAGATAATATTACGGTTAATTTAATATTTTCTAATAATTTTATTATCGTACCGCCTACGCTTCCCGACGAATTTATAGATTTTAATAATATTTTTTTAAAATAAAAATATAAATTAATTATCGTTATATAAAGACGGCGACTATATAATTAATATAAAAAGTAACTCATTATATAGGCCTCTTTATAATTTATTAAATTTAGAATTAATAAAGTTAAGGAGATACCTAAATAATATCTTAATAAAAAATTAAAGTAAAAACTCCGTTAACCCCGCCCGGGCTCCTATCCTTTTTATTTTAAAAAAAGATAGTAGATTATAACTTTATATCGATTCCCGAGGTCTTAATAAAATTATTATTAAGAATTATTATTTATTACTTTTAATTAGTAAGACGCTAGACCGCCTAAATAATACTATATAAATTATAAAATTTAATTTAAAGGATACTTATTATCGAATAAGAATTAAAGAAGGCGATAAATAAAAGATAATATCTCGTATATAAGATAATATTTCGAATATATAATAATATTATTTAGTTTAATAAATATACCTACTATCTTTTAAATCTATATTAATAAATCGTTAACGAGTTTAATAAATATATTTAATATTATTTATTTAGATAATATCCTAATTCATTTTAATTTAAAAGAAGAGTATATTAATTATATATAATAAATACTCGAACGCCTACGAAAATATTCTTTATTCGTAAATTTTAAGAAATACGAGTTCTTTATTTAGTTAATTAAATTTCTAGGGTTTATCGTAAATACCGAAAGTATATTAATAAATATATATAGGATTAATATAATTTAGTCCTAGCGAAAACCAAAGTTCTTTTAAAATATATAAATATTTTTAGGTTTTATTAATTTTTATCGTCGATTTATTTATTATTATTCGTAGATAATAAACCTGTTTAGATATCTACTAAAAGATAGTTAAAATAATAATAAATTTAGTTTATTTAAATAATTTAAAAAGGCGGAATAAATATTAATATAAATTTTAATAAGATTCGTACTTAGCTTTAAATCTTTTCTAATATTATTATTAACTCGGATAATATTAACGTCCGAATCGATTTAAATATTAATAATTCTATACTCCCGTATTCTCGAATATTAGAGTATAATACGTAAATATAAATCTCTTTTTATTGAAAGATTAAAGATTCTTAAAGACTTTAAAGATTTCCTTTATTATAGTAAATATACTTTTTACGAAATAAAGTCGTAGATAAATTAAGAGATTCGTTTTTTTATAAATCTAGTAACTATTAATTACCCTAATATATATAAAGATAAAAACAGTCTTCTCTATTTTAAAATAAATACTACTCTTATTATTATATAAGTAAAGATTATAAATATTTAATTTAAATATTTAATTAAATAAATTAATATAAATAATAAGACTTTAAGGTTTAGATATTTCTATATTTATTCTAATAAAATATATTATTATATTACTTTTAAGCGATTTATTTATAAGAACGTAGAATTATTATATTATAATTTTAGTAATAATAGAGAACTTAGTTAGTAAAATACGATAATTTTTTATTTTTATTTATACGATATATAAGTTAAAAAAATTATATAACGAGGGTATTAACTTTAAATATAAAAATCGGTATAAAATAAATCTTTATAAACAAGTTTTATAAAATTAAAATTAAAGAGGGTAAGGCCGCGGAATTTATCCGAAAAATTAAATAAAGAATCGAAAAAAGGGTTTTAAAAGTATTATCGAAGAGTAATCTAAAAAAACCTAAACTATATTAAAGGCGTAAATTAATATATTATTAAAGTTTATTTCTTATATAAGGTTCTTTTATAACTTTATAAACTCGTATTTTAAAGAAATATATAATTATAATTAAGTTAATTAAATAATTATAATAATATTAAGATTTATTTATTATATATATAATATTTCTTAAAGTTAAGAATACTAGTTAAAAGATAACGAATTTACTCGTTTATATATATCTAGATAAAGATATAGAAAAGGCGGTTATAAATAAAATAAAAATAATTTCTAATTCTATCGAAATTAAACTAATATCTTTTATTACGAATTTCGAGGGTACGGTCGAGTTTATTAAATTTCCTCGTTATTAAATTAAATAGGCTCGTTACCTTATTATGAATATTTAATAAAAAGAATATTATTAAAAGTAGTCGCGAATTTATTAAGAAGTATAAAAGGAGTATCGCGAAGTTATATTAATTATTAAAGAGGCTAGTAAGTTACCCTTTATATTAATTATTAATAACTACTTTAAAAAGTTTATAAACTTCGTATAATTAATATTATATTAAACTTTTAAATATTTACTCGAATCTATAATCTAATAATAATAAATAACGAGTTCTTCGTAAATTCTCGGTATAATAGTAATAAAGATTATACAGTATTTCTTAAATTAAAGAGAAATAAATAGAGTAGAATAAATATTTAAAAAATAATATTTATATTTATTATCTCGACGAATTTATTATCACCGAGTTATAAACCGTAAAGTTATAAATATATAAAAATTATAATTTATAAATAAATACCGGCCTTAATTTATTTGAGATTTTATTTTTAATAAACGATTTATTATCCCGTTATTATATTAGGGCTTTAAGGGTATAAGTCGATATTTTAATTATATATCGCCTTCGGCCTTAATTAGAATTTATAATAATATTTATATAAAGACTAGAGAAGTACTACCGCGGCGAGTCTCTATAATATAACTTATTTATATATTAAACTAAATGAGACGAAGATTATATTTAGTTATTTATAGAAGGGAATAAGATTATACCCTTTTATTTATTAAATATATTCTTAAAATTAAGGTGATTTTAATTTATATCTTCCGTCATATTAATATTAATATAAACTAGATATCATTCTTCGATATTTGATATAACGGGCGGTTTACGCGTTTATTTTAAAAGAATAAAATAATATATAACTATTACTTTATTTTAGACGATAAGAGTTATTTAAGTTAAAGATTATAACCGAAATTTATTCTTTCTAAAATTAATATCTTCTTTTAATAAACCTTAAATTATAAAACGAGTAATTTATAATTTATATATTTATTATTTATTTTCTTTATTAAATTTATAGCTCCGCTCTTTATAATTTATTTTAAATATAATATTATAGGCCGATAACGACTATTAATAATTTAATAAGATAATAGATTAGAATAAATAATAGAAATAAAAGACTTCTAAATCGTATTTATTTCTATATTTATTTAATATATAAAGTACCTTAATATTAATATAGGATAATTATATTTAGGAATATATACTATATATAGTATTAAATTAATATAAAGGCTAAATTCGGTCTAGATATTAATTTAAATAATATAATTTCTATAATTTAATACTTGTTACTAGTAGTTATTTCTAGAATACCTACGTTATTTTATCGTATACTTAACTACTATATTTAGTAATTATTTATAATTTACTAGCCGGGTATACTAAATATTAATTTTTCTAGATATAATTAATATATAATATTATAACTATTAACGACGTAGATATCGGTAATAAAATAAATAATTATATTCTTTATAACCTCGTCTTCACTAGTAAATAACTCTTAGTAGAAGATATTATAATATAACGAATATAATTTATTTATAAATTTTATAATATATAGAGTATCCGACTCGGATATTATATTAAATAAAAATATTATCTAAATTAAACCCGAAAGAGAAACGTATTATTCGGCGAATATTAAATTATAAATATTTTATTCTATTTAACTTCTATTTTATTTATGTTATATTATACTTTATTAAAAGTATAGAATACTAAATACCTTATTATCTAAATATAAATATAAATCTTTTATAAATCTTTTTATATATATTAACCTACTTTTCTAGTAATATAATTATATCTTAAATTAAAAGGAATAAAGAAGAAATAATAAATATATTTAAAGAAAATCTTCTTTAAATTATTTATTTTTATATATATTTAATATTATTATATTCTAGTTTTTAAATTTATTATAATTATTCCCTCGATACTATCTCTACTTATTATTAATTTTATATTAATAAATTACGAGGATCCGATTTATTAAATACCTCGCGTTATTTATTTTAACTCGGATTTCTTTTTTTTAAATTATTAAGATACTCCTAGCGCCGTATAAAATAGAGTTTTATTAATTCATAATATATATATTAATAAAGATTCTCTTTATATAAATAATTATTAATAAAATCAAGATTCTAACTATTATTAAATAATACGAAGATATAATTTAATCGCCGGATTTAATAGCGTAGTATTATATCCTATTAATATAATATAAAAACCGACGGTATAATATATATTATTAACGTATTATACCGTATATAATAAATTAATTACCGGATATAATCGTCGATATTCGCTTTAATAAATAGTATTTAAAATATGATTTAAATCGATCTCCTTAATAAGCTAAGCGTATATTCGTTAAAATAAAGAAAAAAGGATTTTAATAATTAAAAAGACGTAAATAAAGATAATTTAAAGATACTATATCGTAAATAAATTATTTTACGGTATAAAGAAGAGATAAAAGAAGTTAAAGATATAATAATTTAATTCGGATAAGATTTCGAGTCTAGTATCGACGAGATCTTAACCGATTTAATAAATCTTTATTTAATTTAATTAAAGATCTCTAAACTAAACTAATAAAAATAATTAAAATAATCTAATAATAATACGTTTAAAAAAACCTATTTTTCTTTAATATCTTCGCTCTTTTTTTATCCAAGATTCTAAATAATTCCTTTATTTATTTTTGTATATTATTACTAAATAATAACTTTACGTTATAGATTTTTAATAAAGTCGATTTAGTATAATAAATAAATAACGGGTAAATCTTAATAATAGCGAAAAATTAAAAATCGAAAACTATTATTAAAATTATTACGAAAACTATTATTATAAAGAGGTAAACTACGAAGGAGATTAAAAAATAAAAGATATATCTAAATATATAACTAAATAAAACGACTATTAATATAATAATATATTAAATCCCTTTAAAGAGACTATAATAAAAGTATATAAAGAAATAGCGACGAAAGAAGTAATATAGAAAAATAAAGAAAATATATAAATAAAAGTAATTATAATTTCGAGGATATTATTAATATATCCGTAAACGATTAAGTAGTTCTTTTTAAGATAATATCTAATATTAATATCGATAAATATTTTTCTCCCGATAATTTTAGCCTTAAAAAGGACCGTTTATTTATAATTATTATTAAAGTATATTTTCTTAATTATAGGAAATATATACGGTTAATAACTCTTATATAAGAAAATATATAAATATTTTCGGAATAAAATTTATATTATAATTATAAATTATTATATATTAACTCTCTTTTATAAATAAAAGTTAATATTATATTTAATAAAAGTAATCTAGGTTATTATTATTAAATATTTACGATTTTAATAACTAGTCGTAACCTTAAAAAGAATCAAAAATCGTCGATCTTTATCGAATATATATTAGGTATATTAATATATAGAGGATAAATTCCGATTATAAAAAAAACTCCTTAAAAGAGTTTCGACGCGAAGAAATATCTCTTAATTTCGGTAAATAATATATTAAAGACGTATTATATTCAAATATAATTAATATATTTAATAATATAATAACGAAGTAACTAGGTACCGCTAGATAAAAATTACTCTTTTTAATTTAAAAAGCGACCGGTATAAATATCCGAATAAAAGACGGTTACCGAGATTAGGCCTATAATCGAATATAAAAATAAACGAAGAGGTTTAATTTTAAAAGAGGGAATATATTATTAATAAATTTCTTTTAAATAATTAATCTAATAATAACTAATCTCTATAAATTATAGAAAGCGAGTAGCGATAATAAGGAGATAATAAAACGTATTTATAATATAAATAATAATAATAGAGTAAAATAAAATAAATATTATTATTCTTTTTTAGTTATTATATTTTAAAGTTTAAATATATTACGCCTAGATATTCGCTCTCTTTATATCCTATACTTATAATTATATTAAATATTAAATATAAAGATAAAATTAATGAAAGTATTATATAGACTTTAATTTCGACCCTTTAAAATAAGAAATATTATTATTATAAAGTAGAATATAAAAGCTCTAAGATTTACTAGTATATTATAAATACTATTACACCTATTTTTTTTTAAAGATTATATATAGTAACGATATTAATAACTTAATACCGTAACTAGAATATTATTATATAGGAGTAAATAACTTAATAATTAAAATATAAAAGAAATAAAAGGTTTTACTTTAATATATATAATAATTATAAATTCTAGGTTAATTATATAATTAAGACGATATCCCTACTCTTTAAAAAAATACGGAAGATTATAATCTCTACTTTTATATACTATTTATTATATATTATCTTATTCGGTAGTATTAATTTAAAAAGGTTTTATTTAAATATTATTAAATATCGATAGTATTAACGAGCGAGTAATAGCGAAAACCTAGTATCCTACGCGATTTATTTTTATTAATATATAATATAGCGCTAGATAATTCGCGCGGTAATATTACTTTATTAGGCGATATTAATTTAAAAAGAATTTATCTAAACTTCGTTAGATAAATATTAATAGCGCCGGCGAGCGAGTAATAATTAAGACCTAGAATTTTATATAATATTTCTTTAAAATTATATAATATTACGCCGATAAATTTATATAATTAAAATATTATTTATCGAGCGAGGTTAACCTAAAAAGAATATATTTAAAAAGAATTTATTTAAATTTTAATAGATATCGATAGTACCGGCGAGTAAATAATAATTAAGATTTAAAAATATACGCGCTACCTTTTTAGAATTATATAATATTACGCCGATAAATTTAAATTATTAAATTATTATTTATCGGGCGATATTAACCTAAAAAAAATATATGTAAAAAAAAAAAAAAAATCTACTAAATATCGATAACGCCGGCGAGCGAGCGATAACGAAGATTTATAATTTTATATACTACCTTTTTAAAGTTATATAATACCGCGCCGAAAAGTTTATATAATTAAATTATTATTTATCGGGCGACGTTGATTTGAAATTAATATTTAAATTTTATTAAATATTAATAGGGCCGGCGATCGAGTAATAATAAAATTTTAAAAATTAATATATTACTTTTTTAAAATTATATAATACTACGCCGTTAAATAGTTTATATAATTAGATTATTATTTATTAAATAATATTAATTTAAAAAATATATATCGAAAAAATATATATTTATAAGTTATTAAATATAGATAGCGTCGGCGAGCGAGTAATAATAACAATTTAATATTTAACGCGCTACCTCTGTCAAATTAATATAATATTATATCGAAGAATCTATATAATTAAATTATTATTTATCGAGCGACGTTAATTTAAATTAATTTTTTTAATTTTTTTTAAATATCGATAGCGCTAGCGAGCGAGTAATAATAAGATTTTAATATTTAGCGCGCTATATTTTTATAAATATATAATACCGCGTCGTTAAAGAGTTTATATAATTAGATTATTATTTATTAAACTATATTAATCTAAAAAGAATATATTTATTAAAAAAATATTTATTATTTATTAAATAACGATAGCGCTAGCGCGCGAGTAATAATAAAATCTTAATATTTAATATATTATTTCTTTAAAATCGTATAATACCGCGCTATTAAAGAATTTATATAATTAAATTATTATTTATCGAGCGACGTTAATCTAAAAAGAATATATTTAAAAAATATTTATTTTAAGAATTTAGAATTCTACCCGTTATTTCTTTAAAATCGTATAATACCGCGCCGAAGAGTTTATTTAATTAAATAATAATCTATCGAGCGACGTTGACCGAAAAAGAATTAATTTAAAAGAGTTAATTTAAACTTCGCTAAATATTAATAGCGCTAGCGAGCGAATAATAATAATATTTTAATATTTAGCGCGCTATCTCTCTAAAATCGTATAATACCGCGCGATTAAAGAGTTTATATAATTAGATTATTATTTATCGAGTGGTATTAATTTAAAAAAAAAGTTTTAAAACTTTATTAAATATTAATAACGCTGGTAATCGAAGAATAATAAAATTTTAAAATTAAAGGTATTATTTCTCTAAAGTTATATAATACTAGGCCGAAAAATTTATATAATTAAATTATTATTTATTAAGCGACGTTAATTTAAAAAGAATTTATTTTTAAAAATTATATATTTAAATTTCGTTTAATATTAATAACGTCGGCGAGAGAGTAATAATAAAAGATTAAAAATTAACGCGCTATCTCTTTAAAGTTAATATAATACTATATCGAAGAATTTATATTTTTAGATTATTATTTATCGGGCGACGTTAATTTAAAAAAAAAATTAAATTTTATTAAATATCGATAGCGCCGGCGAGCGAGTAATAATAATATTTTAATATTTAGCGCGCTATCTCTTTAAAATCATATAATACCGCGCCGTTAAAGAGTTTATATAATTAAATTATTATTTATCGAGCGATATTAATCTAAAAAAGATATATCTAGAAAATCTATATTTAAAAATTATTAGATATCGATAGCGCCGGCGAGCGAGTAATAATAAGGATTTAGAATTTAACGCGTTACTTCTTTAAACTTATATAATAATACGTCGAAAATTTATATAATTAAATTATTATTTATTAGGCGACGTTAAATTAAAAAAAATATATTTAAAAAAAAGTTCGTTAGATATTAATAACGCCGGCGAGTAAATAATAATAAAGATTTAGAACTCTACGCGCTATTTTTTTAAAGTCGTAAAATACCGCGCCGAAAAATTTATATAATTAGATTTTTATTTATCGGGTGACGTTAAACTAAAAAGAATATATTTAAATAAAAACTCGTTAAATATTAATAGCGCCGGCGAGTTAATAATAATTATAATTTAAAATTCTACGCGGTACCTATTTAGAGTCGTATATTATTATACCGATAAATTTACGTAATTAGTTTATTATTTATCGGACACTGACTTGAAAAGAATATATTTAAAAAGTATATATTTAAAAATCTCTAGATATCGATAGCGCTAGCGAGCGAGTAATAATAAAATTTTAATATTTAATATATTATTTCTTTAAAATCGTATAATACCGCGCCGTTAAAGAGTTTATATAATTAGAGTATTATTTATCGAGCTATATTAATTTAAAAAGGATATATCTAGAAAATATATATTTAAAAATCGCTAGATATCGATAGCGCCGGCGAGCGAGTAATAATAAAATTTTAATATATAACGCGCTATCTCTTTAAAGTTAATTTAATATTATAATAAAGAATTTATATAATTAAATTATTATTTATTAAGCGACGTTAATTTAAAAAGAATATATTTAAAAAATAAAACTTCGCTCGATATTAATAGCGCCGACGAGTAAATAGTAGCGAAGACCTAGAATTCTACGCGCTACTTCTTTAGAGTCGATATAGTACCGCGCCGAAGAATTTATATAGTTAGGTTATTATTTATCGGGCGACGCTAATTTAAAAAAAATTAACTTTATTAAATATTAATAGCGCCGGCGATCGAGTAATAATAAAGTTCAAAAAATTAACGGGTTATTTCTTTAAGTTATATAATACCGCGCCGAAAAATTTATATAATTAAATTATTATTTATTAGGCGACGTTAATCTAAAAAGAATATATTTAAAAAATAAAACTTCGCTCGATATTAATAGCGCCGACGAGTAAATAGTAGCGAAGACCTAGAATTCTACGCGCTATTTCTTTAGAGTCGATATAGTACCGCGCCGAAGAATTTATATAGTTAGGTTATTATTTATCGGGCGACGTTAACTTAAAAAAGAAAAATATAAAAAGAATTTATTTAAACTTTACTAGATTTCGATAGCGCCGGCGAGCGAATAATAGTAAGGATTTAAAATTCTACGCGCTATTTCTTTAAAGTCTATATAGTACCGCGCCGTAGAATTTACGTAGTTAGATTATTATTTATCGAGCGATTATATTTAAAAAGAATTAATTTAAACTTCGCTAGGTATCGATAGCGCCGGTAAATAAATAATAGCGAGGATCTAAAAATTTATATATTATTTTTTTAGAGTTTATATAGTATCGCGCCGAAGAGTCTACGTAATTAAATTATTATTTATCGAGCGATTATATTTAAAAAGAATTAATTTAAACTTCGCTAGATATCGATAGCGCCGGCGAGCGAATAATAATAAGGATTTAAAATTCTACGCGCTACTTTTTTAAAGTCTATATAATACCGCGCCGTAGAATTTACGTAGTTAGATTACTATTTATCGAGCGATTATATTTAAAACGAATTAATTTAAACTTCGTTAGGTATCGATAGCGCCGGTAAATAAATAATAACGAGGATCTAAAAATTTATATATTATCTCTTTAGAGTCTATATAGTATCGGGCCGAAGAGTTTACGTAACTAAATTACTATTTATCGAGCGATTATATTTAAAAAGAATTAATTTAAACTTCGCTAGATATCGATAGCGCCGGCGAGCGAATAATAGTAAAGATTTATAATTTTATATACTACTTCTTTAGAGTCTATATAATACCGCGCCGAAAAGTTTACCTAATTAAATTATTATTTATCGGGCGATTATATTTAAAAATAATTAATTTAAACTTCTTTAAATATCGATAGCGCCGGCGAGCGAATAATAGTAAAGATTTATAATTTTATATACTACTTCTTTAGAGTCTATATAATACCGCGCCGAAGATTTTACGTAATTAAATTATTATTTATCGGGCGATTATCTTTAAACTTCGTTAAATATTTATAATACTAGGGAGCGGATAATAACGAGGATTTAAAATTCTACGCGTTATTTCTTTAAAGTTTATTTTATACCGCGCCAAAAAGTTTATATAATTATATTATTATTTATCGAGCGATATTAATCTAAAAAAGAAAAATTTAAAAAGAATTTATTTAAATTTCGTTAAATATCGATAGCGCCGGCGAGTAAGCGATAATAAAATTTTAGGATTTAACGCGCTATTTCTTTAAAGTTATACATTACTACGCCGAAGAATTTATATAATTATATTATTATTCATTAAGCGACGCTAACTTAAAAAAAAAATTAAAAAAAATTATTTAAACTTCGCTAAATATCGATAGCGCCGGCGAGCGAGCGATAACGAGGTTTTAAAATTTAACGCGTTATCTTTTTAAAGTTATATAATACCGCGCCGAAGAGTTTATATAATTATATTATTATTTATCGGGCGACGCTAATCTAAAAAGAATATATTTAAAAAGAATTTATTCAAATTTCGCTAAATATCGATAGCGCCGGCGAGCGAGCGATAGCGAGGATATAAAACTTTACGCGCTATCTCTTTAGAATTATATAGTACTACGCTAGTAATTTCACGTTATTAATTTACTTTATCGGTTAATATTAATATAGAAATAATCGACCTAAATTTATTGAATTAGGAGTATAGTAAATAAACGTATTTATTATAATTAATTAATTACTCCAAGATTCTTCGCGCGCTATAGAGCGTTGAAAGTTTTATAATTATATTATATTTCTAGTATTGTAGATTTTAACTCGATACTTTATATAAATAAAGAATTAAATTAAATATTATCGAAAAAGAGAGAAAGATTTAGAATATAATAAATATTATTTTAATAAATCTACTATCCGGGGCCGAAAAGTATATCGTATTATCTAGTTTATAATATCGACGTTGAGGTATATAACTAGATTATATAATTATAAATTATTTATTTAAATACTATTAGAATAGATTTTAAATAAATATAAACTTTAATATATAGTATAGTAAGAAACCTTGTAATAAGGACTCGAAACGTATTTTATAGAAATAGCGCTAGAGTATAAAATTAGTATATAGAATAAAAATTACTTTATAATATTACTACGATAAGATTATAAATAGTCTAGAACTTAATTTAACGAATGTTATATTTGAAACTCGATAATTCTATATAATAAATCTCGAAGTCTAGTTTAATTAATAAAACTCGAGTCGATAGTTAGTATTAAACTTCTATATATAATAAAGAGTTTAATTAAGTATTATTTATATACCCTCCGCGCGGACTTTAAATTAAACGCGTGATTCTATTAAAATCTAATAATATCGGGCTACGAGTATTATATTTTAAATAAATAAATAAAGTTAATATTATTCTCTAAATTGAAATATTAATAAAAAATAGACTTCCGGTTAAGCGCTAGTAGTATATCCTCCGCGCGGTCTCTAATCTAAATATACACGTTCGTAACGACTTATTTATTCACTATTAAGAGTATTATATTTTCGGTAAAATTATAGAGTTTATATTATTACCTAAGGTAGAATACTAGTAAATAATTTCTAATTAAATACTCTCGTTATACTCTCCGCGCGAATCTCAAATTAAGTATATAAATTTATAAGGCCTTGATTATTCTACGCCGAAGATATTATAATCTCGGTAGGTCCGTAAAACTAGCGCTATTATTCGAGGTGAAATACTATAAGTAGTTAGACTTTCGGTCAAGCGTCGTCGATATACTCTCCGCGCGGACCTTTAAATTAGTATAGAAGTTCCTAAATACTTGATTATTCGGCGCTGAAGGTATTGTATTCGCGCTACGTCTATATATAGAGCTGGCGCTATTCTTCTATCGTATATTCGTACTATATAAGAGGTACGCGGTCGTGAAGTATATACTCGTCTACTTGGAATCTCTATTCACTTACTATGTACCGTCCTTGATAATAGTCTACTAAACGTTGTCTCTAATCCGCTCGACAAGTTGTATCCCAGATTTAAATCTAAGCGCGTAGTATACGGAGGAGCTTATATATCTTTCAGGCGCTATTAAACGAGCGCTTTAATAAATCCAAGTCTTTAGGCGCGTTACGCCAGCTCTTAGAGGACTCGTAAATAGAGGCTTGTGGCTACACTATATATAATACTATCGCGCTAGAGGAAAGAAGATATCAAGCTATTTAGTAGATTTTGAGTCAGCGTAATTGAATAATGACATGGAGAGCTCTATGGATCTGCGCGTGTCCTCCTATTAATATCAGCTAGGAGCGCGCAGAAGGGTTTAGTTTCACTCCGTCCATGTCGTTGGCGCTGTGATTTATGATGGTTATGTAGCTCTGTTAGGAGATTTGTATACCGGAATTCCACTCAATAGCGCCGCTTCGTCGCGGACAGCGCCGACATGTAATCTTGATTAGATTATGCTTGAATGACCACGAGCCAACAGCTCGAGTGCCTTGGTTGCGCGACGGCCAAAGTATTGGCGCTATCACTTACGATAGCTGTGTAGCCCGGTTGCTAAGCCTTGTATACTAGAATTGTACTTAATAGCGCCGCTTAGTAGAGAACAGCTCCAACTTGTAATCGTTATTAGGTCATGCTTGAACAGCCCCGAGCTCGGTACTCGATTATCTTACTTATACAATAGCTAGGTCTCGGGCGCTACTACGTATAGCGTTTTCCAGCCTCGTTACTAAGCCTAGATACCGCCGCCTTATACGGAACAGCGCCAGCGTATATTCTTCGTTAGATTATCTATAACCAATCCCGAGCCAGTACCTCGAATATCTTAACTGCGCGACGGTTAAATCGTCGGCGCTGCCACGTGTAGCGTTTTCTAGCCTCGTTACTAAGCCTAGATACTACCGCCTTGTACGGAACAGCGCCAGCGTATATTCCTCGTTAGATTATCTATAACCAATCCCGAGCCAGTACCTCGAATATCTTAACTGCGCGACGGTCAAATCGTCGGCGCTACTACGTATAGAACTTCTCGGTTTCTTTCCTAACTACAGCCTTCTATGAAGCCGATTCTAGCTCTAGCTATTATAGGAGTACTTCCTTCTATCTTCCTACTTCATAGTTAATAGAAGTTAAAGGTTAGTACGAGGATTACTACGAACTATATTACTACTCAACGTTATTTAACGAATTATAACGCTAGTAATAAGAATCTTTCTAGGTCCTATAAATTAGTAATAAATATATAGTTTTAAGTTATTATATAAGCGCTAATCCTATCGTTAGGGTTTTTATCTATTATATATTTTGAAATTATTTTACTAAGTTTACTCTCGTTAAGACTCTATTTAATAACGTCGCTCGATAGACGATAGCGCCAGCTTATTACTTTCAATAAATTTTCTATATTATATTATAAACTAGAGCCCGCAAGTTCTCGGCCTCGCGCGATCTACCTCGTTAGCGCTAATCTTTAATAAAAGTCCGTTATATACTCTAATTCCACGATATAGTATTATTTATACGAAAATAGCGCAAGCTCAAGAACTCAAAGTACTCGTTAGTATTTCTATAGTCAGCGCCTAGAAGCTCTAAATACCGCTCTATATCGTTAACGCTATACTTTTTAATATATTTCTCTAAATACCGGACCTATACTTCCTAGCGCGACTCGAAGGAGGGTAGCGCCGACTTAGGAACTAAAATACGTAATTTTAAATAATAATTTAGTCAGCGCCTAGAAGCTCTAGGTTTTATACTATCTAGATAGTTAGCACTTCTACTTACCTCTATAGGTACGAAATCTTCATTATATAGCGCGAGTCAACTATATATAGCGCCGACTTTAGAATCTTGCTAGATCATCTTAAACGAATATTCAATCAGCGTATAGAAGTTCTAGGTACCGCCTCATACACGTGGTTGGCGCTCTAATTCATTATGTTTTTATGGGTATGAACCCTCTACTTTATAGCGTGAGTCGAAGATGAGTAGCGCTGGCTTTATAACTTCAGCGAGTGTTCTTTGATCGTCGTTCAGCCAGCGCCTAGTAGCTCTGGGTACCGTACTATCTAAGTCGTTAGCGCTGTCCATTATAGTATTTATACACGAACCCTCCCTATATATTATAGCGCGAGTCGAGGGTAGGTAGCGCTGGCTTAGGAGCCTCAGCGAGTATTATTTAATTATCTCTTGGCCAGCGCCTACCAGTTCTGGGTATCGCCTTGCATATATCGTCGGCGCTGTCTCTCGTAATATTTATGAGTATACCTTCCCTCTATGCGACAGCGCGACCTGAGGGTGAGTAGCGCCAACTCAAGGTTCATTATATGACAACTTCAGGGGTCTCTGAGCCAGTGCTATATATCTTAAGCTATCGCCGTCGCTGTAGCTAGAGCGCTAGCCTATATTACTACGGTAAGACGTGATAACGCCCTTGCAAATTCAGCGCTCGTAACATAAGTAAGAGATAAGCCTCTCGATAGAAGAGTAAGCTCTTGAGGGGTGTCCGGGCTGACAATAGGACTTTGTAGACACCAAGATCGTTTCGCGCGGCTAGGTAGAATAAGACGCTGTCTCAGTAAACTGGGCGCCATATTAGTAGACTTTAGAGACATTACGCTGAGAGTTCCAAGGTAGCGCTGTCACTATAGAGCTCACGCTGGTATTATTGTAGTTCTAGTAGAGGTACGGGCCACAAACGTTTCGCGCGGCTAATTTAATCAAGACGCTATCTCAGTAAGCTAGGTGCTATATTAATAGACTTCAGAGATACTGCGCTGAGACTTCGAAGGCGGCGCTAGGGGTTTCAAGAAGGACGCTCTCACTATAGAGCTTGCGCTAGTATTATATATATAGGTAGGACGCGTAGCTGGTTGAGTCAAGGCGCTACCTTAACTGGCTGAGCGCAAAATAACTCGACTTATTAGATACTGCGCTGAAAACTTTAGTAGAGCGCTGTTATTACAGAGCCTACGCTGGTGTCTAGTATTACTGTATATCTAAGAAGGGTAGAAGGTATAATTACTACGCACGACTTATATTTATAGCGCTGTCTCAGCTAGCTGAGCGTAACATGACTCGACTTAGTATATACTGCGCTGAGAGTTTTAATGAAGCGCTGCTATTATAGAGCCTGCGCTAGTATCTAGTAGTATTACTATATATCTAAGAAGAGCAGAAGGCATAATCGTTGCGTAAGGCTAGAGGTTATAGCGTTGTTTTAGGGAGCTAGGTACTATATTATCCGACCCGGGCGATACTACGCTGAGAGTTTCAAAATCACGCTACTATCGTAGAGCTTGCGCTGTAATTATTGTAATATTTGGATCATCGTCCTCCCAAGAGCTTGGCACACTAAATGGGCTCAGTCAAGAATCTAAACAATACTCTATATTTCTACTATCCTCAATGTCTCTATTTAGATAAGCCTCTTCGTGGCCAGCGCTGCTAGTACTCAGTATCTATAGTAGCCTTCCAACTCAATATGAAAGTACTATATCCCAATTGACCGTGTTGGCTAGGAGTAGTCTCTAGCTGCGCCGCACTTCCAGATTATCTAAATCGACGTACGAGTTCGAGGTATGAGTTCATGAACTGTCCTTTAGTAATCGGCAAATTATGGATGAATTTCTTATACTATTGGCGCTTTTGGCGCTGTTCTTGTCTCTCGTATACTGCGTGCTTGTTACTGAAGATAGAAAAACCATATATATTAGCAAGAAGTATAGCGCTTGAAAATCTTCATTAGCGCTGACATTTCGAACAAGGTATATACTTGGACAAAGCCTCTACCCATATCCGTATACTGATTAGGTTTCTATATATTGAAAGCCGGCGCTGATAACTTCTTAGATATATAGTTTTGTGTATCTTCGACCTTATATACGATCAGCGCCTCTCCGATTGTGTACCCTGAGTTAAGCGCCAATTATTTCAGGCTTTTCTTGTGCTTTACCAAGCTGCGCTCGACTTCTAGCGCTCTATAGGGTTGGCGCTGTCAACACAAGCAAGGCTTAAACCCTATAGAGGAAAGCCTACATTCAGCCTCAATGCCCGTCGGCGTATATTGCCTGACAACAGCTCTAGCTTCGGAGATCTTATGTTAACAGTCGCTCTTCCGCGCTTGACGGCGTGGGTTAAGTAGCACTGGCGCTGTCGATTTCTTTCAAATCCTAGCTTGACAAAGCCTACAATCACATTCATTACATATTAGTGCAGGCTCCTTAGGGATGATACTAGCTTCCGATATCTTGTATTGATAGTCGCTCTTCCGCGCTTGACGGTATGGGTTAAGTAACACTGGCGCTGTCGATTTCTTTCAAATCCTAGCTTGACAAAGCCTACAATCACATTTATTATACCTCAGCGCAGGCTCCTTAGGCATGATACTAGCTTCGGATATCTTGTATTGACAGTCGCTCTCCGGCGCCTGATGGCGTGGGTTAAGTAACACTAGCGCTGTCGATTTCTTCTAAATCCTAGCTCGACAAAGCCTATAATCACATTTATTACGCATCAGCGCAGGCTCCTTAGGCATGATACTAGCTTCGGACATCTTGTATCCATGATCATGCTTCAGCGCTTAAAAACCTGAGTTGAGTAGTACTAGCGCTGTCGATTTCTATCACATCTCAGCTTGACAGACGTACATCGCGATCGGTACTCGTTAACTACTAGCGCCGTCCTCCCAAACACATTTAAGGCTGGCCAGGCCTCATATGACTCTAGTGTCTCATGCGCTACAAGCCTCTATCATGGGACCGCCAGCGCTGTCAAATATATTAGGGTAGAGTATTGTGGACGAAACTAATTATTTCGGTAGAACACGTACCAGCGCGGCCATCAAAATCGTATTTCTTGCACTCTATAGGTTTCATATTTGGTTTTACTCTGAATTTCAAGAACTAAATAGAGCTAATCTCATCCCTATTAGATCTGACATGAGCTGAGCCATGTGTACGAAGACTAATATTTTCAGTCAGCGCGAGTCAGCGCGTGTCAGCGCAGTCTCCTCAATTGAAAGGCTCACTCTATATACCCTTCAGAATCGATCCACCCTCAGCTCTAGATATATAGTACTATCAAGTCCCGGCGCTGTCGAATATGGGGTAGAAGACCAGAGGCCCGATATTCCTACTCAGTAAGTGACCGCGCAGTCCCTTGAATTATAATCGTAGTTGTTTATAGCTTCCCTAACCAGTTCCCCTTCAACGCTAGATATCTTGAACCGTATAATAATAGCGCTACCAATGTTGGCGTAGGTTAGGTAATACGAATAAGGTTATTTTTCAAATTCCCCGTGGACAAGATTGTTACTGCATCAGGCAATGAAGAGAAATAATCGTTCTCAATGGAGTAGTACCCCGGTATCAAAAGTAGGGACGCTTACCAGGTTAATATATTCGAGCGCTTCTATAGTAGCGATATGAAAGCTCCGTCCGCCCTTCTAGCGTAGACAGTTCAATTATAGCGCGTGTTGTCTCCAATATCGACATAGTCTAATCTCCTTCCATTCATTATTCAAGATCGTATATGGCCTGCGCTATCTAATTTACCATTAGCCAGGCTTATGTATATAGAGCGTTTGAACAATTAGCGCCTGCCAGCGCGGGCTCGCCAGTAATACTACTAAATATTTGAAGCTTTTTTACTGCAGCGCTCGACGTTTAAAGTCCTATAATTTCCGTATTATAAAGTCTGGTATAAGTAAGGCTATATAGCGGCAAGTGGACTTAAGGCTCAGCGCTAACCAACGTGAACCTGGTCTCGATTTGTTTCCTTATCCAGTCGATTTTGAAGGCCTATAGTTTATGCGCTTGGCCTGTCGGACCTGTAATCGTCGGCGCTGACCTTTGGAGCCGACGGTCCTCTCTATGCCCGTACCAGTTTGGATCCTCAACGCGTGTTAGCGCGCGGCCTACGACCTAGACGCCGGTAGAAACAGCTTTTCTGATGTCCTCCATAGCCTTTCAATCTAAGTATATACGCTGAGAGGCTGGCTCTTCGCTGGTTGTAGAGTTAATCATTTTTGGAAAGGCTTTGACTACAGACCATCTATATTTGATAGTATTAAGAATCACGACTATTATAAGCTAAACGATTGGGACTATTATTATAGGGTTTGGAGGATTATATATTGATCTGGAAAAGCTATCGTTCGAAATTGACCGTTCGAAGAAGCGAACTCACCGTCGAATCCCAAAGCTAACCCTAGAACGACAGCGCTCGCTATTCATGGTATAGAAATATGGCGAAAGACAGTACTAAACAGCGCCAATCTCTGGATGATCTCATTGTAGAAGAAATAGTATTATAGCCGCAGTGATCAATGTTATAGGAGCGCGTTCGAAATTCCGTTACAGCACTTGGCCCTTGAGTGTAGTTCTCACTCCATAATGTCTGGATAGGTCATAGGAACATGTATTACACGGCGCTCTCGCTCAGACTTGAGCGCTGTAGAGAGAATGACCGTCGTATAGACTAGTACCGCGAAGCCAGTATTAAGACATCGAGCCACGTCCAGGAAATGAGATACAAGACTTGCTAAACGATCATTTGAAATGAACCAGGCAACTTGCCATATGAAGCGCTACAGTTTCGTAAACGGCGCTGTGGAGTATTGACAGCCTCGAGAATCAATACGAGAGGTTTAAAGTCGAGCTCCTACGCCGATATTAGGCCGCGCGACCGAGTACGTATAATTCCGTGTACCAATATGTAATTGGAAACAGCGCTGTAAAGCGCTATGCCTCATGCCTCAGCGCTCTAGCTATAATGAAAGAAGTGAAGAACGGATGTCTAAGTCTTGAATTTGAGATTGTGAACAAGCGCTGGGTTTTGGGAACGATTACCTATCATGAGATTCAGCATGAGCTACTGGTATGTTATATATTGATACACTGAGACTTGAGACGCTGTGATGAGGATGCACCAGAATCCAGCAGAAGATAATTCTAGAGATTATATGTCACGACTTCTGACCAGCGCTACACCTAGGGGTCAAGCGCTTGTAGTAGTGGAGACAGGTGGTATGGAACAAGTAGCGGAGCGTGGCGCTCGCCATAAATATACTGCTCGTTCGACTCCGGTGAAGATTTCGGAGGAGGCTGCCTACCCTCGATATTAGCGGCGAACACCAGCGCGAAGAAGTGGTACAGAGCGCACAATAATGTAATTCATAGGAACACATACCATGCTCCCCCTTTCAGTACTGGTTCTAGAAATGAGGCAGCGATTAATAAAGCGTGAGTGTGAACCGAACGAAGTGGATTCCTGCACGCTGGATCGTCCCTTGGCACATTGCAGTATTTTCGGCCTCAGCACCTGCTAAAGAGAGGAATCTGAGCATCGTAAGTGCTATATTGGACAGCGCTGAAGCCAAAGCATTGGCGCTTGGAAGATCGAGATGGAGGTGGTGACACTGCACTGACTTGGCACTGCGAGTATCAGCCAACATATGCTTATTAAACGCGGCGCTCTTCATTTTCAAAACCATCCAGATACCAACCGTTTGTAACACAGACATTGAGGGACAAGACTCAGTTGGAAAATGCTGTTGGGCCAGTGTACTTGAGTACAGTAAGAAAACAATCGGATAAGACTAGCGTTTCTTGCCAAACATTCACAATTTTCATTTGAACATATGTCATGGTCCCAGATATCAAGCCTTTGAAACAGAAGATGATTTAGGAGGGGGTATCACTATGGAAGTCCACCATTGACCCAGTATCCTTCGTCCATCGTACCGAAATCATCTCCAACCCGACCCGACAATGGCCTCTTTACAGGCAGCAACTCTATGGTATTGTTAACCACCGCCACACATACAGCCTGCTTGTCCGTACACGTCTTGCACGCATGGCCAAACCCTCTCTTAGTACCGCTGGTCCCCTTCTTCGCCACGATACTTGCTGCGCACCTCCTGATTGAACTCTCTGCCCATTCCGGCTTCTTCTCGTCCCAGGCGGCCATTTGCTCAAACACCTTGGCGATGACCTTGGCGGGAATCCCAGCGACCACAAAGCCTTGTGCACGGAAAACATCGACTCGCCATGAAGTCGTCACTGGCTCACGTGGAGGTGCTGTCTGCTCAGCTCGTCGTGAAACTGGAACGCCATGAGAAGTCGGCCTAGAGGCTACGGCCGCGGTATCGTCATCCGAGACTAGTCCCAGGTCCCTGAGTTGCTCCGCGGTGGGCTCGGGCTCAGACTCAAAAGTATCTTCCGATACTGCATTATCGTTGGAAGTGGCAAGTCGCTTACTAGCGGGGCGGAAGGGACGGTCGTAGTCATCTTGTGCGGCTTCGGCTGGCGGCGCCACTTCATCATAAGTACGTTTGCGGGATCCACCCACGGGTCCCTTTCCTTTGGCTGTATTTCGAGATCCAAGAGCGGATGAAGCCGGAGGGTGGCGGCTTGCGTTGAGTCTGAGACCTTCCAGTTCCTCCTTCAAACGTGCAATCTCCCTATCCTTGTCGCGTGTAGTGAATTGGGCTTCCTGGTATAGTGTATCGTATTGCGTTTGCAAAGCCCGCTTACCATCACTAAGCCTGTCTCTCTGCTCTTTGAGACCCGAACAAAGGTCGTCAAGCTCCTGGTATTCGGCTTCAAACCGACCAAAGTCTTCGACTTCGGTCTCCAATCCAGTGATCGTTGACTTGAGCTTCACGGCATCCGTTTTCAACGCACTATTCTCAGCTTCAAGTATGTCGTTCTGTTCAACGAGTTGACCAACGTCTTTATCATCCTTCACCTTCTGCGCTGTGTGACCCAAGATTTTAGTCTCCAACTCAGCGATGGTTGACTTGAATTCCACGGCATCCTCTTTCAACGCATGCTTCGCTATTTCGAGATCAGAAATCTGCCTCCTCCGTTGTTGATCCAGAGCGTTGCTTGTAGTTTGGAGTTTCTTCGCGGACTCAATTCTCTGGTCCAAACTCTCCTTCTCAATTCTCAATTTTGTCAAATCCGCTCGAAGTTGAACCACAAGCGGGTGCTCTTCGGTCACTCTCCCTGTGGCTCGAAGCTTCTCTAGAGCGATACGCGCATCGTTCAAGTCTGTCTCTTTGGCAGGCAAGACCACTGTTGTGAGTCGTTCTGCTTCCGTTTTTGCCGTTGCGGTCTCCTGTCTCGACTCTTCCAGGAGCCTGACTAAGCCATCGGCCTTGATTGTCAAGTTATCAATCTGCTCTTGGAGCCGTCCGTTCACCGTCGACGACTCGTCATACCTCAATCTGATGTCTCCAAGCTCTTTCTTGTCTTCCTCGGCTCGAGCCCGTAGCTTGCTAGCCTCTTCAGTCTTGCCTCCCAGCTCAGCTTGCATTTGCTCGATTCGGTCCTCTACCGACTCCTTGGTCTTTTCAGAGGCACTCAACCTAGATTGTAAGTCAGCAAGAGTTTCATCAAGAGTTTGCTTCTCCTTCTCTAGCACAACCACACGAGCCTCGGCTCTTCGCTTTGCCTCGACCTCCTCTCCAGTGAGACGCTCGTAATTGCCTTGCTGATCTTGACGAGCAAGCAATCTTGCTGACCAACTTTGATTTGCTTTCTGGGCTTTCTGCAACTCGTCTTGATCTGCTGTCAGTTTTAGTTTAGCTTCTTCACACAGATTCCTGTCGTTTTCAAGATGCTGTCGATCTTCTATCAGTGTAGCTTCGCGTGCAATGAGCTCCTCGGTCTTGATACGTATCTGCTCATCTGCGGCTTTCGTCCTCGCTTTCGATCTATTTTGAACTGTCTTGATCTCGTCACGAGTGTTCCTCAGCTCCTTCTCGGCATCCAGTCGATTGTTGACGACTGTGGTGAATGCCACACCCTCATCACGAATCCTCCGATCAAGATTATTCTCTCGCGTCGTCAAATCAGTATCATGGATCCGCGAAGCTTGCTCTTGATTGGAAACCACAATCTCTCGGTTAGCTACCGCTTTCTCCCTCGTTTCGAGTTTCTCCACAGTAACCCTAGTCCTGTTGTGCGTTTGGGTCAGTTCACGATTAGCTAGGTCTTGCTGCTCTCTAAGCTTGCCTAGCTCTAAGGTGAGATCTTCAATCTCAGAATTCCGAGCTTGCAGGTTTCTCGCAGCTTCCTCGGCATCCTGACTTATTCTGTTGAGTCTGGACTGCTGGGCCTCGTAACGGCTGTCGAGGTCCTCAATCTCACCTCGTCTGTTTTCCAAAGCTTTGATGCCACTCTCTTTAAGCTCGTCCAGTTGACGAAGTCTCTCCTTCTGCTTAGCTGCAAGCTCATCAAGGGCAATCAGCATTTCGTCACCCTTTTCGATAATTCTGGATGAATTCATCCAATGTTCGCCCGCTTTGTAGCTCTCACTGGAAGCGGCAATTTCACGGATCTTACGAAATAGATTCTCGTTTTCCTTCCGCCATACAGACTCTCCAGCGTCTGCAGCTGGATTGCCGATGTTCGATGGATGACTTGAAGTCATTTTGATTTTAGTATAAACCTCTGGGAAGGTAGACGACCCAGAGATGTGACTCGACTGAACGAGGTGTAGAGGTAGTATAAGACCGAGGCAAGGTAAACGAGCCAAGGCCGTTACTCGAAAGAGCGTTTGATTTTAATATAAGACCGAGGCAAGGTAAACGAGCCAAGGCCGTTACTCGAAAGAGCGTTTGATTTTAATATAAGACCGAGGCAAGGTAAACGAGCCAAGGCCGTTACTCTCGAAAGAGCGTTTGAGTTTTAATATAAGACCAAGGCAAGGTAAACGAGCCAAGGCCGTTGCTCGAAAGAGCGTTTGAGTTTTAATATAAAACCAAGGCAAGGTAAACGAGCCAAGGCCGTGCCACAATCACCTGGGATGCAAAGGTCAGACCTATGCACCCAGCGCCGATACCAAATTCAGCTCCTGCGCATCAATTGATGTACAAGTTGTCGTGAGTGATTGTTAAGGAAGGAAAGAAAGAAAGAAAGAAAGAAGAAAATAAATGTTGGGAAGTCAACCCAAATTAGCGTTCTGCCTTGTACCCAGGCTTGCATGACGAAGAATACGCCTATGAGATCCTCCTATATATTTATAGAGGGACTAATGAGCATTTGAATCGTTATAGTCGAGTTGTGTGACTAGCCAGAAAGCAAGGTGTGATAGGCAGGCTTCCTCATCTGGCCTTCACTCCGTCCTCGTCGACAGACTACGAAGTGTTTTCGAACCTGTCAGAGAAATTGGTGTACTTTCAATCTACAGTAGTGTCTCTGTGAATGAATGCATGTCCCATCCATGAAATCCACGATTTGTCGATGACCAGGCGAACCCCAATCGCATCCCCAAAGACCCCTGCCTTCAAATGCAACCAGCATTCCCAGTCTACCATATCCACAACGCAACCATCAACCTTTCTCTGCAACACCAGAAATTCCTCGCCCGGAGCCTGAAGAATGAAGATTGCTTCTTGCCTTCCTGTCAAAAGACATACACACGCTGGAAAAACCTCCTCGCCACGGAAATACATGAAAGAAGTACCTCGATCAGGTGAAGATTTGGTGAAGTGAGAGAGGGCTTCGAAGAAGGCTCGTTCACATCGGCCCTGGCTAACAATACGATACCAGTCAGCTTGGAGATGAGCCTTGTGTCGTTGTGTGGATAAAATGTCGAACTTGGTCTGAAGAGTCTCTTGGCTTGTGTTGAGGCTTTGAGCTTCTCCCTGCAAGCGAACCAATTCATCAGACACTCCCTCTTTCGCTTCCTTGCACAGTCTAAGATCTTCTTGGGCCTGTTGCAACTGCGTCCCGAAACGATCGCTGGCTTCCTTTGCTGAGTCGAGATCAAGCTCGAGGGCTTCGTGGGCGGCCTTGGACCTCTCAGAAGCAGATTTCTCCCCTCCTAGATCTTCCATCAGGGTTTGTATCTCCCTGTCCTTGACTTCAAGTTGTTCCGTCTGATCTCTACCATTTCTCTCCAAGGCTTCCGACTTCGCTATAGCGTTGCCGTATTCCTTCCGTAGAGCAACCATCTGCTCCCTCTGAGCTCTGCCATTCCTCTCCAAGGCCTCCAACCTCGCTAGCGCGCTGCCGTATTCCTTCCGTAGAGTAACCATCTGCTCCCTCTGAGCTCTACCCTCACCCTCCGAGGCTTCCAACTTCGCTAGCGCGCTGTCGTATACCTTCCGTAGAGTAATCATCTGCTCTATCTGAGCTGTACCAGTCCTCTCCGAGGTTTCCAACTTCGCTAGCGCGCTGTTGTATTCTTTCCGTAAGGTAATCATCTCCCCTTTGAAAGTCTCCAAACTCGACGATTGATTGTCCGATGTAATTGTGAGCCTTTCGATCTTGGACTGAGCTTGCTGTCCCTCTTCTTCGAGACCAGCCACTCGTTGCCGGAGGATTGCCTTCTCTTCTCCCAGCTCCTGGTTCCTACCTGTAGCCTCAGATAGTAATCCATTCGTATCGCTAAGCTTTGACGTCAGTCTCTGAACATCAGAGATAAGCTCCATGGCTCTGTCTCGAGTGGAGACGAGTGTGGCCTTGTGATGGTCGAACTTGTCAGTCAGTGCGTGCAAGGCTTTCTGGAAAGAGTTCCGCTGGCGCTGCGTCTCTTGCAGTCTGGTATCCTTATTCTGAATCTCACGTTGGAGAGTATACCGTAATTGTTCTAGTGCAGTCTCATGGGCGACAGAGACCCCTTCCCTGTGAGATTTTAGTTGTGATTGCAATTGTTTTACCATCCCCTCTGAACTTAGCTTGTTTTGTAGCAGTTCCGCTTCATGCTTGGAAGCCATAGCTCTTAAAGCATATTCCTTCCCCATGTTCAATTTGGTTTCTAGATCTTCCAAGCTGTCCCTGTGAGAAATACCAAGCTCGCTGCACAGTCTCAATTCTAGCTCTTTCAAGCTGGCTTTTTTAGTAGCATCCAATTTCCTGCGCAGACGGTCTTCTGCTGCCGCCACAGCAGTGGTGTTCTCAGCAACTAGACATTCTTCAAAGTCAATTTCCAGTCTAATCTTTTGCTTGGCTAACGCCCGTTCTGACGCCTTTTGGAGCTCGCTCCTTTGATCGTCCAGTGCTGCCTGGAGCTCTTCGTCGAATGTTATACGTTGTTCATCGAGTGCCGTCTTTGTCTTGCTATCCACTTGAAGCTTGCGCGCTTGTAGGTCCTCGAGCTTTTCATTATATTCGACAGCTAAGTCAGCGCCAAATTCAATCACGGTATTCTTGACTTTGATAGCTGTATCCTGGAGGTCGCGTACAACACGGTACTTCGTTCGATAGTTCTCTCGAGAAGTGTTTAGCTTGTCATTGTTCTCTTGCAACTTTTCGATGTCGTCCTGCAACTGATTGTTGTCGTCCTGCAGTTTGTCCTTTTTGTCTTGTAATGCCTCGTTTTCTTTTGTCAATCGGCCCAACTGTTCGCGCAGTGCATCTCCATCCGTTCCGGAGGAGCTTGAATCTGAAGATCCAGGTGGCAGAAGTTGTGGGAGCTGTACTGGCCCTGCTTTCCCGGTCGAATCTTCAAGTATCTTCGTATCCGGCTGCAGCACCTGAACACCTGTAGAGATCAGGTCATATAACTTTTGCAGTATCGTTCCGTCTCTCATGAAGTCTGAGTCCAGGCCTTCCATGTCTGAGTCCAACTCTTTCGGGTCCGAGTCCAACCCTTCCACGTCGGTCACAGCTTGATTGGCTAGTTGGAATTGTTTCATGTTGATTCGTACCTCGTCCAGCGCCGCGGCCATCTCAGAGGCCTTGTCGAGTTCCTCACCGATGTCTTGTTCCATAAAGGCCCTTCGCACCGGGACTCGTTTCATAGTAAGCTCCTCTTCCTGCAAGCCCATATTCATCACCATATCGAATTCCGTCATCTTCGCCGTCTTTCTTCGTTTATCGGGAAAGCCGACGTTTTGATGTCGTGTGCTCTTTTGGGGAGACATTTAAAAATTTGTATAAAACACCGGTAAGGTAAACGAACCGGTGCTGTAAAGTCTAGGGCTTTGGCAAGCTATCGCTGCCAGATATATATCTATAAATACTAGAGATTGTACCAGAGATAGCACGATTCTAGATAGCCTTTGACATGAGATCGAAATCTGAAGAGGAAAGGAAAGGAAAGGAGATGACGGTGAGTATTTGTTCTCCGCAGCCCAGACCGCCAAGACGGTCCTTCTACATGGGGAACGTCAACAAAACGACGGATCAATATATATTTGTAGTGGCAACAGCGTTCTTTTTGGGATATAATAAAGAAGAAGGTGATCAACCTTTCAAGCGTGGTTGGGTAGTCAACTCTGTTTCACTCATGTCGGCGGCTCTGGCTATCCTATTCGGCTCATGATACAGAAAGAAAGACAAAGGTACTTGCTGCGATCCCTCACGACGTGAACAACCATGCGCAACTTCACATTATTGCGACTCCCCCTTGTTTCGATAGTGTCCCCTCGCGAAGCTAGGTCATGACACCAGTGAAGAGCTGTAGAGCAAGTGAAGGGATGGTTCGCGGTGAGGTCGTCCCATGAGAAGCCGCGGACGATCCTTTCTCTGCATCTCTGACAATTCTGATATCTTCCTGAACCTCTCCATCCCAATTGCAGTCTCGAGGAACCCAAGAGGCAGAGCGTGAAGCTTCAAGGTGAAGTGTTCCTACTGGCTAGGTATGAGTTGGTTGGAGGTATAGCTAGTGAAGCCTGCTTGCAATCAGTCACCAATTCCATGATAAGAGAAGCAGTGACGAACAGAAGACAGTGACGAGCACTGGAAGCTCGTATGATATGACTTACCAGCATGGATCAGTGTGTGATTACCTTTGTTCGCTCTGATCGGGCAGCACACCTATGGTGGAAATGCCACTTTCGCCCATAGATGAAAGATAGCTTCCTGTCCCTCCAACCTGACCAGCTTGAGGCCCAAGATCTGGGTTTGGCGCCCTAAGCTTCATTCTAGTCTCCATCACATCCCCTGCCTAGGCCGCCACAGAGCTGTGTCTAGGCATGATATCGAAATCACACTTGGGAGGAATTGTAATGCGGTTGTCGGGCAGAGGGTCGCCTCGTTCTCTTTGGGTGAGGCGGGGGAAGGCCAAGATTATTTAGCGAGGCAAGCGCCATGTAGGGCTCCTTTGCGCCAACAGTCAACCACAGTACTTTACTGTTGACCACGCTTCGTTGACATTTCATTCTCTGGCCCGTGTCTGCGCCCACTTTCGGTGGCCAGATACTCTACAGCATGGATCGATGAGAACGAAGGGGAGACTCCACTTCTCACACGTTCATTGGGTCGATCCTAGGGCTCTCACCTAGGCCTGAAGCCCAGTTGCATGGATGGGAAGAAAAAATACAAGGAAACACTCGCCGCTTTGGGATTTTGGGAAGGGAAGAGTCATCTGACTGGAGGAGCATATTGGCTGGGGCAACGTAATTAGTCTCTACACTCGCACATCATCCAGTAGAAAGATTGCTTGGCATTCGTCTATGCGAGACCAAGACTGCTTGAAAAGACCATCTAATTGATCTGAAAGCTCTTGCCAGAGTGTTAGGATGAAAAATGATTGCCAGACGTGGCAAATTGGAGAAGCTGAAAGTATCATATTTTCAAAATCGAATGGATCATCGCGTAGTATGTGTTGACGAGGTATACACCAGACACAGACACGAAGCTTTCCATAGTCATACGTCCCACTGAGATTTTGGGGCCTAGATTGATGAAAGACCGGCTGTTGCAATGTCTTAGTGGAATGGCACTCGCAGTGTTCTTAGAGATCAATAACGTGGATGCGGCTGCGCAAGCTTACTTAGGGGCAAATCTTTCTGTATCTTGCACCGCCAGAAGTACATCAAGACATCTTTGAGCCTGCTGGAAAGGCGGAGATGAAATTTGACGGCACGATGTTTTGGCTTGGATACTCGAACAAAGCTGCGAGTGTTTCATGCAAGGTCTAAACTATTACCATCGAGTTCGCATGAACAGATCATCCGCTACATCCAGTGATCTTGATGAATTGGAAGCAAAGGGATTGCGATCACATGAGGAGCAGCGACTCAACGACCTCCACGCACCATTCAAGACCAAGACTGGACAGCTTCAACGACGTAGACAACATTTTACCCAGTGCTGCTAGGAGCTGGCTAAACGATAATCAAATACAACTCGCTGAAGCTGCAAAGCCTGCGCTGCCCGCTGTCGACTCGCGCTATGAAGCACAGGGTTCGTGCCCACAAAACACATTCAACCATGTCCCTGAAAGTACGTAGCACATGCGCAACGACAAGATGAAGAACGAAAGTGATATAAGGGGATAGCAAAGAAAATTGAATGTTTCATAAGGGTGGAAGACATCATGGTAGGTAGATATCACTGGCCGGACCTAAGGTAGACGAAGGAGCGCCTAATCATACTCGGCGGTGCCGGGCCAATGGTTCACCTAGAGTGCCAGGCCAACAGTCACCCCGAGTGTCATGATGCTGACTGAAAAGCCTCGTATCCCCTGCCTATCGCGACCAAGGGTGCGGACGCAGTCAGACCCGCAATTGGGACCCCGATGAATTTTTCATCTTGTCCACCTCTGGTACCAAGTCAACAATGACTGTTGATTGGATTAGGTCGAGGCGGACTTGAATTCCCCCCTGAGCCAAATTTGAATGTTTCACAAGAGTGGAAGACACCATGGTTAGATAGCACTGCTCTCGTCAGTCCATTGAGAGTGGCCCCTCTTACTCGGTATCCCTCGGCCCATTGGGCCATAAGGACTCCAGTGTCATGATGCTGACTAAAAAGCCTCGTATCCCCTGCCTATCGCGACCAAGGGTGCGGACGCAGTCAGACCCGCAATTGGGACCCCTGTGAGTATGATTTTGTCCACCACTGGTACCAAGTCAATAAAGGCCATGTTGACTGGTTTAGGTAGAGGTGGACCTGAATTTGGCCAAACCCAAGAGGGGTTCCTGGGCTTCTTATATAAGTTACGAAGATAAGTGAGATTGTTCCGATCCCGATCCCGCACCCCTATTTGTCATTCTATAACGTCATGCGTCTTGCCAAGATTAATTTCGCTCTTTCGGTGTCTACATTTGCCGTTTCAAGGCGGCTATACCGTCAAGCTTTGAATACAATTCCAAATACTAAAGTAAAGTATGAAATGGCCACCAGGAATGGAGTGCTGAAATCGAAATACAGAGAGGTATGCAGTTCTACTTAAAGCTATTATTCGAACTTACAGTCATTAAACGTCCCACGAGGTAGAGTAGACAAGTGGATTGACATTAATCCTGTCGATCTAGATTTCATGTGGGACAGATGGTCAGCGGTCCATCGGTCAAGGAATCGGCATCTGAGTAAGAGGATGACGAGTGGAAAATTGACACGGCAAGACTGAAAGGAAAGAAGGGGAGCTACTTATGTACCGAAAGCTGTAGCTGAAGCATGTAATCTCAAATTAGGTGATGTCGTTTTTGAGTGTATCATTTGTTGATTAATAGCTAATGAGAGGCTAGCAGATGCTCAGGCATACATTTACCCAGCAATGACCAAAAAGCAGACTTCTACAAGATTCCATCAAATAGGGGTCGACGATGAATCTTGTCAAGCAGCTGCTAAAAGAGGTATCAGAATATAGAGGCCAGTGAATATGGGGTAATTGTAGCTTTCTAGCGTAATATCAAATGATTTCAGCGCGCGCGTGCCACTAGCGTTTTCGAGCTCACGAAATTCGCTGTCCGCGACCTCGCTGCTCCTCTTCTACTCCCACCTTCAGCATCCCCAAGCTTCTACCAACCACTGTCAGAGACTACTGTTGATAACCCCCCTTTCCTGTCCCCATCCCCTGCGCCGTCCCCCTTGCTTTTGTCCTCCTCCCTACCAAGTGTAGGTGGGGTCCCGCTTGCCCTTGTGAGGGAACAAGTACCTTTGTGTGGGTACAAAGGTCTCTAGGCCACCGGGTCATCGGACGGTATATCCGTCCTTTGATTTATACTTCAGAATATGTCCACTCTTACGGACCGCCTCAACGCCTTGCGCGAAGAGCTTAACAACGAGCGAGCGAAGAATCTCAAGGCAGGTACCGAGATCGATTCTCTCGGAGACCAGGTGTTTGTGCTCACAGAGGAGCTGAAAGCCAAAGCCGAGATCTCATCGGCTACCGCATCCCAGCCCTCAGAATCCTCTGAGATGGCAGAGTTGCGTAAAAAGGTGGAGGGGCAGGCCGAAGAGCTTCAAAAGAGCGAGATTGATTTTAACAAGGTGACCCAGTATGCTAAGAGGTTCCAAGAGATTATTAAACAACTTAGGCGGGAGAAGGTGAAGCTTGAGCAGGAGAAGGCCCAGCTGGAAACTAACAATGCACATATGCATCAGCTCCAGCAACTAACCCTCGATCTTCTCACGGAGACGGTCAAATATAACGAGCAGTACAACGAGCGGAAACCTATCAAATCTGTCGACGACATTCAAGGAGTTCTCGCCGACCGCATGAACCAAGCTCTAGACGAAGGCAATGAGGACCAGATCGCAAAGGCTGTCCAGCAGATCGACCTTGCCAGCGAGTCCGCTCAGCTCAATCATTCAGAAGTCGAGAGCGCATTTGGGAGGACCCCAGAATCTTCAAAGCCGCGCACGTCGGGTCTACCATCCACCTCGGACCCATTGCCACCTTCTAACCAAGGTCGAACACCTTCCATTGATCAGGGAGTGCAGGGATCGAGCGACCCCCAGCAACCACAGGGAAGCTTCATCCCGCAAGGATCTTGGCTATCTGAGAACAGCAGAATGTCCAATCGACCAAAGTTCCCTCCTGGTGCGAAGCTCGGACAAGGCGATACCGGCACATGGGCATCTGTCCCTTACGGCGGCCGGCAGCAAGCATCTGCTTTCTACGCACCTAAAACTCGAAGCTATGATGATGCAGGATGGGGATATTACGACCCCCTAGCAAACCGCAAGGACACTTGGCGGGGCGAAGAGGATGAAGGAGATGAAGTGCAAACCCCGTCTTTCAACCCGGCAGAAGCTTTCATGAAGTCCTCCCAGAGTGCTTTGAATCCTCAAGTTAGCTGGTACGGCGATCACCCCAAATTTCCTCGCCAAAAGTCACCACCGGCTCAGACATGGGACCAACCATTCATCAGATCGGATGATTCCGGGCTCCCTCCACTCTACGCGGATTCTCAGAAGCCACGGGTGAAGCTCCCACCATCGCTTGTACCGCTGGCGTCAACGGACTCGAAGGTTGAGGATGTGCCAACGCAAAAGTCGCTCGAGAGTCCAACCCATCCGGAAAAGCAAGAGGATAATACATCAGTGGAGCCGATAGCCGAGGGACCGTCTTCTGTCGAGAAAGAGATGGAGGGCAATACGTTGGGCAAGGAGGAGCAGTCAGAGCCAGCAACAATCGATACAGTCTCACCGACGCCCAAGGACAAGGCCACTACGGAGACGGAAGCCTCGCTCAAGGAAGGAGAAACTAATCGGGTTCTTAAGCCCAAGGATCCACAGGAGCCACTCGAGCTAGGCCTCGGTGGTGGAAAGAAGGGTACTCGGCGTAGAAAAGAAGAAGGCAAATGAACACTCCCATGGGAGTGGAAAGAATGATATGGGAGGGGCAATGGGCAACTTGTTGTGATCATTTCTATTGTAGAAAATCTGCATAGATCAATGGATCACAGAATCAATTTTTGCCGAATTGACCATCATGTTAGCTTTGTGAATCGCGATCAAGACTAACATTTGCTGTTTTTCTACTTATTCATCTCCACTATTACCACGACAGTCACCACCATCAACAATCACACCATCACCATCACCATCACCATCACCATCACCATCACCATCACCATCACCATCACCACCACCATCAACTTCACCATCAACATGTGAAGAAACTGCCAAAGACCTCACACGGTGAGCACTAATCGCGTTACGAAAATTCCGCATATAGCTACGGTCCCGGTTCGTTTACCTTACCGGGATTTTATATTACTCTCAATGTCACTGCCAGCATCTCCGGCAAACATAGGCCGAAAGAGGCGTGCATCGACTCCTGGCATTCGCTCCTCCAGTCCTGTGACAGAGGAGGACCAGAGAACCCATGATACAAGAATCGGGGTAGACATAGAACAAGGGTTCAACAACGGTGAAGGCCCTATTCCAGATGAATATAACAGTGAACAGGACCTTGTTTTGCTGCACGACAGAGTCGGAGCCGACATTCATGATGATGATCCTCAACAAGACTGGCACACTCAGGGAAGGGGTGTGCTTGCCGATCTTGAAGGTGAGGATGAACTGGAAACGGACTCGGCCCTTCCACTACATTCTTATGAAGTCCCCGCAGGGGTTCGTGAGGCAGAGGACATATCATGTCGATCATCACGTATAGACGGGCCTCATATCCATGAATGCTACACCCAATTTATTCATCTCCTTTGCCAAGCTACGGATACAGAATCTACAGAAACATATATACACCACGGCCTGCCATACGCTACAGACAAGGCTAGAAGTCTTGGTCTCAAAGATAGCGGGCTATCGGATGAGATGTGGACGTACGCGATTGCGCTTGTTGTCCATGTATGGCAGGTGACCTGTGCTCGAGCGCAGCATGGCGACTATCCTGACGAGCAAGAGTCATTGTCTACCCAGTGGGCTTCGTATTTCCTCTCAGCTCATGCTGTGATGTCTCAACAGTGCCGCACCAGAGAGACACCATCGTGCTCTAGGTTCAAGTTTGCTGTCCAGTATTGGGAATCTCGATTGTTCGAACATGGCGGTAAACAGGTTTGGTCAACAGCCCAGTGGCTGCGTAGCATCGATGACCCCGACCTCGATGCTCCGTGTCCACGCAACAAGACTGCTGACGAGTATCTAGGCGTTTTGGAGACTGAAGGGAAGGGAGGTTTAGCAATGCATGTCCTGAACAAAGAGATCAATGGCCCCAGGACGCCTTTACGGAAGGCAATGGCCACACCCGATGTGAAAGGATACTTGTTCTCGGAAATCCTCGACATGTTTGCTTCATGGGATATGGCAATACTGAAGGCGCTGATAGAAGGTCAGCTGCCACGAAAAGCTGAGATTCAGTTCCGGGATGTCTATACGGCGCTCCAACGCATCAATCGGCGAGATATAATTCAGCCTTCGATCTATCTGAATTGTATCTGCGACCGCAAAGGCATATCTCCCACACCTACACAGTGGCGTGCGGTATGTGAACTCATGGAGATATACATCACATCAAAGGGGAACGAACTGGCCGCCAAAGTCGACCGACTGATTCATCCGTCAAAACAGTGGCCAGTAACTTTGGCTGCAAAAAACCTCAGGAGATATACCGAGTGGAAGTCATGGCTCCAAGATGAGGACAGATATCCAGATACTGCTCATCGAGAGATGGTTAGCTACTTTGCAGGTCAAGTGTGTCAGCGCGTGCAGTCTCTACCCCGAGATGTGCCATTGCGCGATCCTCTTATCGAAATAGGCTATAGCGTCAACTCTTTCGATAGGTTGGATCAACATGCCCGCCATCGAAACAGCAACTATCTTATGAACTTGTCGCAGGCGCTGTTCGAGCATCTGTACCCAGGGATGTTCAGACTGCAGCAACAGATCGTCTATGCGTGTTGGCGAAAGGAGCAGACGTGGCTTGGGGAGATTGTCCTGACACAGCTGGGGCAAGGGTATACGGAGGGTGCTGGAGGCTTCAGTCATTATCCAGCGGGCCATTCCAATGGCAGTGCATATCGATCCACCTCGGACAAAGAATGGCATGGATTTGCCGCTGAAGTTTACCGAGATGGTATAGTCTTTAAGGAGCTTGACAAGGAGCTGGAATGGGCCGAGGAGAGGAGGACTGCTAAAGAGGAAGCCAGAAGGCAGAAGCATCGGCTGTTGGAGGCAAAGAAGGAACGGCTGTTGAGGCTCGGATCCTTATTGGACTCTATGACCCGCCTTGCCAATATCATTTCTTCCATACAAAGAGAAGCTGATGATGAAGGTTGAGGACCTATGGGTAGCTTTGCAGGACAAGAAGTGTGAAGGTCATTGCCTTAGGAAGGAGAGAATGGCGAGGCAAGCTGGCCATCGTGACGAGCGCTTGAACTATAAATTTACTGGAAGCTTGACCATTTCTTTCATTAGGAGGTCTGAATATCATACATTCTCCTACGGCGATGTCCATCAAATGGCAGAACCAGCCTCTCTTCGAAGATGCCTGAGCAGCTCCTCCTGCTAAGACTTTGAGTTCTTCCATCATTTTTGTGCTTAATGAGTAAGATCTTGGGCTGGCATAGATGCACATCTTCTTCTCGATATCATCTTCGTAGGCCGACAGAATTCCTCTAGTTTTGATTCTCTTGGGCGAGTTTTGGAACCTAGAGGTTCCCTGAGCCCTGATATTCACGTTCAAGCACGAGTGGTGTAGTATTTCTTGGGGTTGTGTATATTTGCGTAGGAGGATTCAATTATACTTCGACGGTGTCTGAGGAGAGCCTGAGTGTTGTTTCTTTCGGTCGTTTTGACAGTTCGATGCATAATTGATCGAACTGCTTCGTCTGGACGGGCCAGGAAGGTTAGATGCCAGGAAGCAAGCGTCGATTCGGCACTCACCTTGTTTCAGCCTTCTCCAAGAGCTTTCCAATCCACGCGGCGGCGATTCGTATCAGAGAGCAATGCCTCGATTTCAACTTGCTCGATCGGAACACCGTACGCATGGAGACTTTGTTTTAATCTACATTAATCAGCTTCAACAAGTGGAGGTGCCGCTTGACTCAATCTGTTGCACGTGGTCGGCTTAGGGATGGAGGCTGATAATGTTCCTTTGGGAGTGGTACAGGACATTTCTTCGTTTGCTTTGCAGCGTTGGTTGGATGGAATTTGTTCAGAGCATTGTACTGATAGATGTCTTGATTCTTGAAGCTTCTGTCGAGGGCCTGAGCGGCCTATGGATAATCGTTTTAATTCATCTATGTACCAATATTAAGAAGCTGGGCTGCTCCAATGATAGGCATATCATCGTCACTAAGGTACACGCGTGTTGCTCGGGGCCAATCGCGTCACTACGGATTCGACACTAGCGTGTTTTCTAAGCGAACGGACACAAAAGCCTCGCCGACCTCGCTCTCTTTTTGCTTCTCTTCAGAATTCCCAGTCTGATACTTGAACACCCAGTGCTCACTGAAATCCTTCTGCGTCTTCTCCTGGCTCTCCTTGGGCAATCCTGAGGCTTTGCGTTCCCTTCGGGGGGCGATACGAGCGAGTTGTCTGGTCTCAGACCAGTCTGTTTCTACATCAAGCTCGGTTTATCCGGGTATTGATTTATATTAAAATCAAAATGTCTCATTACGATGGACATACCCCCCCTTCCTTAGAGGGACGGTCGGCTTTTCTGAACCAAATGGAGGAGGACGACGACGTGTTCTTCTCAGGCAAAGAAGAGGAGTCCCCTAGCAATTCGCCAACTCCACCAGCTCAGACTACCGACGAGCGACTAGGGAGTGGTATGAGGGTCGATTTGGCAGCAAGCCTACCAAGTCCCACCCCACCAGCATCGACCCAGGCTCCACAGCCTGCGCCAGCGTCAGGTTCACAGCCGCCGGCTCCATCGCACGGGGATGTATTGAGGCAGCGTAATATAGAATGGCTCAAGAACAAGCGCGGTCGATCGCCAACGAAGGAAACCCCGAGGAAGACTGCCAAGGTCGACAATCCACAGACCGCTACTTCAGCTCTCAAAGACAGCTCCGGGGATATTGAGATGACGGATACTGCTCCTCGAGCTAGCACAGGTAACCCCACGATGGCTGACGTTGCTAGAGCGGCGCCTCCCATTAAGTACGTCGATGAATGGATGAAGCCCATCATCTATTCAGATGTCCATCAATACGACAGAGGTGGTGCCACTAGGGTTGCCATGAGCATTCAAGGCGTCAAGAACGGAAAGCTAATTTCCAACAAGATCATCGGCGATCCGTGGAACCTCACCAAGGGATACCAACTTAACATCACCCTTGACGGTGGTGCTCTAGGGAATCCAGGCATCAAGATCACCTTCCACAAATTGCCTGGGGACAAGACTATTTCTGAGGCGGACGAGGAAGAGAGAAAATCCCTTACAGTCGACTGGTGGCCCGGTGTCAAGAGCGGTGACGCCTACCAGATCAACGGGTTCGAGCGCATCTACGGTAGCAATATAGAGAAAGCTCCACCCCAGGTAAAGGAAATCTTCAATTTATGCCCAGAGAAGGGTAGCAAAGAGAACCTGGTATGCGTGCATCTCCAGACTATGGGTTTCACCTTGTCCCAGATTCCCGATTCGTCGTGGTTCGAGGGCATACCTCCGACCGTTTTCAAGAATTTCAACACCTTGATAACCGGGGACGCCAAAAACGATATCCTCCTATGGTTCATCGCACCAAACAAAGTGCCCGTGAAAACATACGACGACAACGTCCTTGTGTGGTTCAAGCGTGCGGTGCATCAGCACATTCACCCTTTTGCACAGTACCTTGACGAAGATGGCAAGCCCATCATGGACATCGAGAAGACACAGCCAATCAAGCATATCGGCAGAGGGATGTACCAGATCAAGAAGGCCAAGAATCCTAAACCAAAGGAAGAAGGCGAAGACGAAGAGGAGGAGCCCAACTTCAAGACGCTGCCGTATCAGGACCACTGGAAGAGCCTTAAGGAATTCCACATCTTCAACGGACTTGGGCCAATTCGGGATGCTCAATTCGTCCGCGGTCAGCATGTCGATTTCTCCCATAGCCAGCATCTGATGTTCCTACAAGAATTCCCTCTTGTCGACGGTCAAGACGCAAGCCGTAATGAGCGAAGGGTGAACGAGCGGCAAGTCTGGGCCTGGGTCCGAGTGGGTCGTAATAGAGACGGCAAGAAGCAAGATATACCTGCAGAGGGAAATACTGTGGAGGTAACATTCGATAACAGCATCCAAGGCTTCAAGCCTCACATTGAGGATGAGAGGCTACGCTACACCGGCACCATCATGAGGGCCCCAGAGGAGGACCTCACGGCGACCCAGACGGACTTCCGCGTTCTGTTGACCAAGCCTCGGGATTGTCCGAAGAAGCCAGCGTCCAAGACCCTGAGGAATCTTCCGGACACCAACCTTCACAAGGCGTACATCAAAGTCACCTTCAACAACGGACCAGTTAAGCGAGAGCTGAAAGCCATCGAAATGATGGCCGACGAGAATTACCAGCCGGCAACTCTAGGCCCTATTCGCGTTGCTCTTGCTACGGATCCATCGAAGTGGAGGCATGTGACAGATGATCTGACCAGGGTTGGGGATACACCCGAAGAGCAAGACGCAAGTGCCGCGAGGTACAATGCGATTATCGAGCGGTCCAACTGCGAGGGTAATCCGTCACGACGTAACGTCCTTGACTTGCCGAAGAGGATGAGGAACAAATTAGCTATATGCGAAGGACCACCGGGTGCGACAAAGACCACGACAGCCTCCGAGATCTCATGGGGTTTGCTGGAGGCAGGCCACAAGATCGCCTTCATGGCTCCTAGCAACGCGGCTGTCGATCACGCAGCTCTCTCGGCGTTTAAGATGTACGGTCGTCACAAGAAGATGGCTCGTCTTGAGACCCTCGAGGAAGAGAAAGCGCTCTTGCTGCGGATGGAGAGAGCTGAAGATCTTCAAGGGCTCGACTCTTCGAAGACTCCGAAACTGAAGAAGCAGGAAGAGACTCTCAACGATGCCCGGATTCATCACGCTCTCGACAATATCGTAGCCGAGCACTCCGATTACCAGAGGCAATACGATCGACTCATGTCGCAATACAACGATCATGTCACGGCTGTCGAGGAGATGCGCAAAGCTAGTACAGGTAGGGAAAACGGGCTACCATTGGCTCTTAGACTCCAGTGGTGGATGTTTCACCAGACACTCGAGGATCAAGCGAGAGCTCGGACTACGTATGAAGAGGAGAGGGATGCCATCCCTGACCTTCCTACCCGAACCGAGTGGGAGTCAAACCACTCCGTGGATGACTATGACGCTTCAACAGCTTATCGGAGGATCCTTCGTGAGTATATTGCGCATGACGGCAACCTCAATCTCGCAGGACGAGTGGAGTTTAAAGAACAGCGTCAGAATCTCGTCAACCGGACCAACGCGTCTATGGACATATTGTTCATGACACTCAACAACTCCGGCAGCGACTGGATCGTTGAGAGCTTCAAACCAACGGTCCTCATGATCGACGAAGCTGCTCAGGCTCCTATCGCCCTTCTATGCGTGCCTCTAATCAACTTCATAGGCTGGCGAGGCTGCCTCTTACTCGGTGATACGAAGCAGCTTCCCCCCGTTGTGCAGTCTACCGGCCTGAACGAGGTCATTGCTAATTCTAGACAGTCTGCCATGGGACTGTTGGTGCACAAAGGCTTTCCGGTGTCGAAACTACAGATGCAGTATCGCATGTGTCCAGAGAATGCCAAGTTCGTCTCGAAGCACATCTACAATGACGAGCTCTTCAATCATCCATCGGTCGAGGAACCACACCCAATCCGTGATGCATGCCGCAAGGTTGCCTTATCGGAGTACGGGATCAAGGGAGAAACTGGAAGTGGCAACGAGTGCGTGGTCGTTGACGTGCAATTCGGTTCCGCTCGAGTTGAGACTGGCGGGACCTCTCTGCAGAATTGGGCAAACGCCGATTCAGCAATCAACTGCTTCAACAAGCTGATTGAGGCAGGAGTCCCCGCCGAGCAGATAGCCTACCTCACCTACTACCGAGGACAGATGGCCATCGCTCAGCAGAAAGTCATAAAAACGTCTATGCCAGGAGGAGAGATTCAGGAGGTGAAGATTTTCACCACGGATGCTTACCAAGGCCAGGAGATCGGCGTCGCCATCGTTGATATGGTAGCTGCTAGCGATCAGTTCGACAAACTCAGGCTCTTGCAGAACGGAGAACTCGGCGGAAAATATCATTTTGCTGCCGTCAGCGCTCACGTCAAGAATTCAAACCGTCTTTGCGTAGCTCTCTCACGAGCCAAATACGGTCAGTTCGTATTTTGCCAACTAGCGTTGCTCTTCTCGACGTTCCAAAAGGGCAAAGGCAAACGGCAAAACATCGCCTACTGGTTAGCCCAGGACGCGATCGATCGCAAAATCGTCTTCCACGATAGGACGCATCTCGACACCCACTCCGCTGGAGTCCAGCAGCGATTGACTTGGGACAAGGCCAAGCTAAGCCAAGAGCTTAAGCAAGCTGAGCAGAAGCGGTTGGCATTCATTGGCAAGCGACTGCGTCGACAGCACGAGGTGACTCACACATCGGCTCCAGCTCCCGCACCCGCTCCTGCGCCCATTCATAAGACGCCGGATGGATTGACTACTCGTCCTATTGGCCCAGCGGAGGTTACGAAAGCTGCCGACGCCTACGACCGTTTGCAGGGCAAAGGTCCACAGATGGTCGTTTCCGCTCCCAAGCAGAACGACTTTTTTGTTTCCTTTGCCGAAGCCTTCGCACAGGCGGCTGATGAAGATGAAGATGAGGAGATGGTGGACATCCACGCCATGGACCGGAACCCCGAGCGGTCTCAGCCGCGGCCTCGGCAGCAGCCCCAGCAGGGCCCCCTCCACCAGCAGCAGCAGCCACCCCAGCAGGGACCCCTCCATCAGCAGCAGCAGCCACCCCAGCAGGGCCCCCACCACCAGCAGCAGCAGCCGCCCCAGCAGGGCCCCCTCCATCAGCACCAGCAGCAGCAGCAGCAGCAAGCCCAACAGGGCCCCCCCCACCACCAGCACCAGCAGCCCCAGCAGGGCCCCCTCCACCACCAGCACCAGCGACCGCCCCAGCAGGGTCCCCACCACCAGCAGCAGCAGCGACCACCGCCCCACCAGCCAGGGAGGGGTTATAAGCCGAAGAGAGGCGGAGGACAAGATCGTGGAGGATATGATGGTGGAGGATATGATCGTGGAGGATATGATCGTGGAGGACAAGATCGTGGAGGATATGATGGTCAAGGCAGAGGCGGCAGACGTGGAGGATATGGAGGAGGAGAAGGTTCCTGGTCGCAGGATTGGAGGCGCGATGGGTGAATGACTGGTGGTCAGGATATCTGTGGTAGCGTCTTCTAACGCTACCACCACTGGAGAATAAACAAATTTCTCTCCTCATTTCCATCATATCCCATGATATCGTGAAATCGGCTGCATTGCTCTATTCCCATTTTGCTAGAACTAATGATGCTCATGCTAATTTTTTGGCTGGATATGATCTCTTCCGTCAGCTTCCGCTAGAAACACAACATAATCTAAGCCTGCATTGGTCTAGTTCAACGTTTAATCATACTACAGTACTACAAACCCTCATTGACGACAACTTTCGGAAGCAAGACTATTTAAATGTGTATCCAGCCCGTATCCTCTAATCCCCGAATCATTAATCTGTAAAGTACACCGGCAGACACCGGTTTGAGGACTGCCAAATAGCGAGTCCGGCGATGCATCGCACCGAGGGGGTATAATAAGTATGGGATCCCGACGCCAGTTTAATGCGACGTGTGGATTCCGACCGCCATGCAGGTACCGAAAAAAGAAATGAGAATTGAACACATCTTAGAAGACACGGTATTACAAGATCATGTCGTCTGCTCCTGTTTGGTATTGTTGTGAGAACGCCGGCTGAGTCTGTCGCTGTTGGTGGGGCATTGGCGATTGTGTTGGCGACTGCTTCGGTGATCCTTGTGGCGATGGCCTATCACAATTTGGAGTGTGGACCTTGTGGTATTTTAGGCCGTTGAGATTCTTGTAACGCTTACCACAAGTTTGGCATCGAAAAGGCTTGTGCTTCTCCATGCCGAGGGTGCCTTTATATGGAACCAACGTCTCGGGATCAACGATTGAATAGGTGCCATTAGCATTGGTCTGCAGCTTCTGCGCATTGTGGCCATGCTGTTGCAAATTAGCAGATGCGCTTTCGGGGGAGGCTCAGGACACTTACACTCTTGTGATATTTAAGTCCGTTTTGATTCTTGTATGCCTTTTCGCATCCAATCACAGGGCAGTGGAAAGGCTTTGGTACGCCGCCATCCAGTGGGGGTTCGGGTACACCAGCCCTCTTCTGCTCTTCACGTATCGTTTTGGCGAGCTCGCTGTTTTCACTATACTGAGCATCGCCTAGCTGAGTCGCAGATGTCGGAACAGGCTGGTGAGGATTGTTGAATCCTCCATTAAGGGCGAACAAACGCTTGGCAGGCTCGTCGATGCATAGGTCCAACATGTCATTACCATCTCCATAGCCAAAATGACCAAAACCCGGGTTATTCTGCATGAACTGCATACTATTTATGTCCATATTTCCCAAGTTGTTCATAACGTCCGCGTCTAGCTCGCGAGGCGTTCCAGGAACTGATGAGTCAGGTGTGTAGAGTTGTTGCTGCTGTAAAGGATGGTTATTGCTGGTGTTGTATGTGCTGAGAGTAGGCGTATTGACCGAAGATACTGTAGGGTTGTTAAGGAACATGTTGCCGTTCCTGCCGGCTGACACTGGAGTTGTAGGTTGTGAATTTCGCAATCCCTGATACTGTTGTTGCATTGGTTTTGTCATATCTAGTGTATTCATATCCAAGGGCGGTACCCGACTTGATGCTGGCTGACCAAACTGCGATCGCGCTGTTATCCTGCCCTGGTTTTGCGCTGGGTACTGATATTGCTGCGTAGCGTTGGAAGGTGGTGCGAACCCATCGTCGTCCATTTCCATATCTCCAACGGCGTCATCTTCTTGTATTGATGAGGTCCCCGGAGGTGCGTATCCATGTGAGAACTGCTGGGAACCATGCTGCGACTGTCTTGGAGTCACTGGCGTCGACGTTGTTTGTGGGGCGGCCTGACCTTGCCCGGTCAAATCGATTGGCGCTGGTCTCTCCTGTATTCGGCCTTGTCCATGTATGGCTGCAGCAGTGTTCGCTGCGACAGCTACCTTGCCATTGTACCGCTCAGGAACACCCCTGGAGTTCTCCTTTTGCAGTGATGGCGGCAATGAGCCTGTGTGCTGCTCTTCATAATGCTGTAGTAGCTCGTGTAGAGATGGAAGTGTTAATCCGCAACAAGAAAAGTCTCGCATGAAGTTGGCTTCCAGCTTCGGCAGGTAGGACGAGGAATGGTATGATGGAGATTGGTAAGCAGCAAAGGGGGATGTCCCTTGCATGATGATACTATTGAATGTCAGCATGACCTGGTTAGACCAGCAACCATTCGACATACTCGTCGCGAATCCAGCTACCAACCGAGGTACCACCCCAGCTCATCCCAGTGACCATACTGCCAGCTAGACTCTCCCTCCGTGGCTTTGCCCTATTTGAGGAGTTCATAGATATTGGCTGTGCTCCACCGCCATATTGCGACCCTGTTGCAATTCCTCCGAATCCAGATCCAAACTTGACTGGTCCCCCACCTATATCCATAGCTGATACAGGCCGCGCCTCGTTACCAGAAGTGGTTTGAAGTGCAGACGTTAGATTCGAGGCTTGCGCAAACCGAGGCGAATCGTGCCGCGACGGTGTGGCAATATCGATCGGCGTTGCTCGATTCACCATTTCTGTGTAGGCCGATGGTTCATCGAAGAGTGGGAAAGTCGAGTCTCCAAAGTCCGATTCCAAAAGTGTCGAGTCAACGTAGTTATTGGCAGCAATACCACCGAATCCACCTTGCTTATGGTTCCAAGAGACCAGGCTCTCCTTGTCTGGTCTCCGAGGAAAGCCAGTCGGAAACCCTCTGGGAGTACCTATAGGAGTCGTTTCTGCAGTGAAGGATCGCTCGCGATCGCTCGCAGCTGGCGAGAAGTGCAAAGGCGGAGGTGTGTCTCGGGAATCCAGCTTTACGACGTGAGTGTGAGGTCGGGTAGAAGCGGTGTGTTGGTCGAGTGAAAGGGGTTTCTTGTGGAATGATATAGAGCTGGTGATTTGATGTATGCGCTGTAAGTCTTATGGTTATTGGTATTCGCGGTATTCCCCCTCCTGTAAGCCCTGATCCGAAATGTGGAGTTATGGTGGTGGTTGTACGAGTAGGATGAGGCCCGGAATTCAGCGATGACGGCTCAAGTTGCTGGATCGAGTCCAATTAAGCCGCGTGCCCAATCCCGCGGTGCCACCACAATTTGCCTCCACTCGATCCAATGGTCTCTTGCGCCTTGATTTACCTTTGGCATAAACCGACAAAAACCGAGGAGGGCAGTATTTACTGGTGCAATAACCGTGCGGGCACCTCGCTGCACTCAATTCAGCTGGGCAGGTTCATGCAGCGGCGAGCGAGTCAGCGACCTATGAAGCTGATCTTTGATCTGACGTCGTTGGCGAATTAAACTTCTTCTTTCCCCTTCTACCGGCGGCGCTCTCTACTTACCCTAAGCCTGGGCTGCTACTCTTTGAGATACTCTACTCCATCTCACAACTATTCGCATTGAGCTTTTATAGAATCACGAACCTTTGAAGCTTTGGCCACCACGAAGCAGTTAAGAAGCCGAAGGCTGCCTCCAAAGCATATCACCCACACCATAAGCCTTGTATTTCCCATCATCGAATTGTTGCAACTACAGACAATGTTCTGAAGGGCAAAGTGGTACCCAAGTGGATCTAGGTTTGAAAAAGAACCGGTCATGACTCCAAATCCATTGGAACCTGCCATTAATCTGGAGGAACCATCAAACTCTAGTCGCGATGACAAGACTATTCATCCTCAAGATGCTCAGTTTGTAGAGGATTCAGCCGTAACGAAGGCAGAGAAGCACGAAAGACATGGCGTTGCGGATAATGTAATGGAGTCTCCCTCGAAGAAGAGGAAATTAGACCAGAGACATGTAGATGGCGATGTGGGTCCCACAAGGAGTGAGAGGCAGAAAGGTGTCGCTCCAATTAAACCTGAGTAGGTTTCTCTAGAAGGTGCTACCCATCTCGCGCTGACGTTGTCAGGTTTCTTGTGCATCCACCTGGTAGCAAAGGTGACAAAAGCGCCACAGTCGCTGTTGATGATGCTGCAGAGGGAGCTGCTCATGGGGAACAACCCAGAGGTTTTACAAGAGGCAACAAAAAGGAAAAACCTCGAGGTCAGAATACTAATCGCAACTTTGGAACGTCTAAAGATGAGGTAGGCTTATGCGCAAGTCGGGCAAATAGCTCGGAGTTCTTACCGGGCGAGTGTCGATTTGGTGATAAGTGCAAGTTCGAGCATGACCTTCGGAAGTATTTGAAAGACTGGAAGAGGGGTGATCTTGACACTTTTGACGGCATCTGTCCCATTTGGAAGACGAAGGGCAAATGTGATGTCGGTTGGAAATGCCGCTTCGTGGGATCACATAGCCAGGAGAGGGAAACTGAGGATGGGAGGAAAGAGCTGGTGCTTATCGAAGACGATCGAGCAGCTGGGATCTCTGACCTTGGTACCATCAATGATGTATCTACACAATCTAAGATCGACTTGATGAAACGAAAAGTGAAGACACCCAAAGCCGATAAGTTCATCGAATACATTGAGACCAGCGGCAAAGAGCTTGCGGAGATATTTCGCAGGGAGGGGAGGCAGCGTGGTGGTGAAGCGGAAGAAAATGATACCAAGAGAGAAGAGATGAGCATGGAAGACAATCGAGCCAGCTTCACTGAATCCCCTCTACTACCCTCTGAAAAGCGCAGGATCTACTTTGGACCCGAAACCCCTGTTCTTGCACCCCTCACAACCCAAGGCAATTTGCCTTTTCGCCGGCTCTGTGTTGGTCTAGGTGCCCAGGTCACTTACTCGGAGATGGCTATGAGCGTGCCGCTAATACAAGGCCAGAAGTCGGAATGGGCATTGATGCGGGCTCACGAGTCCGAAGCATTGCCTCCAGCATATCACCCAAGCAGCTCTGTTGTCAAAGATTACGACAACGCAAAAGACTTCAAGTTTGGAGCCCAGATCGCTGCCAACAAGCCATGGCAAGCGTTGAAAGCTACGGAGATCCTCAGTCAGTTGTGTCCACATTTACGAGTTCTTGACTTAAATTGTGGTTGTCCCATTGATTTGATATACAAAGCTGGAGCTGGGTCAGCTCTACTTGACAGTCAAGGGAAGCTGGAGAAGATTGTTCGCGGCATGAATGCCGTCTCTGGCGAGATTCCAATCACAGTCAAGATACGAATGGGTACGAAAGACAGCAAGCCAAACGCTCTAAAGCTGCTAGATCGCCTCGCTTATGGCGGAGAAGAGGCTAGGAGTAAGGGTAACGGCCCGTCCGGTGCTGCAGCTATTACACTTCATGGACGAAGCCGACAACAGAGGTATACAAAGAATGCGGATTGGGAGTATATTTCAAAATGCGCGGCTCTTATTAATGGATACAACGGGAAGGGCGATGATTTGGCGGACACCGTTCGAGAGGCTGATGCCAGATTACAATCCGCAAATGGCAAGATGTACTTCCTCGGCAACGGCGACTGTTATTCTCACGTTGACTACAACACTCATATTCAAGAGGCAAAGGTTGATTCGGTTATGATCGCTCGGGGAGCACTGATCAAGCCTTGGATCTTCGAAGAGATTCAACAAGGCCAATACATCGACAAGTCAGCCACCGAAAGGCTTGCTTTAATCGAGCAGTATGTCCGGTATGGCTTAGAGACCTGGGGCTCTGACGAGATGGGCATTGGCACGACTAGGCGGTTCTTACTAGAGTGGCTGAGCTTTGCCTACCGCTATGTTCCAGTTGGTATATTGGAGCATCTGCCGCCGAGTCTGCAGGACCGCCCACCCGCTTGGAGAGGCAGGAATGATCTGGAAACGTTGTTGGGAAGTGACAATTACGTCGATTGGATCAAGATTAGGTATGCCACCGTAAGAGAGCTCTTCTCCCTTCTATTGCTGATCTTCCTTAGTGAGATGTTCCTTGGTCCCGCCCACAAGGGCTTCAACTTTCAGCCTAAGCACAAATCAAATAGCTACGAGATCGAAGCTGAGGGCTGAGCTATCCTTTTGAGACGATAATCCAGAACTTGCAGTAGGGAATAGCCTCCACGGGTCTGACAGCCTCTTGCATGCAGACTTTGTGAGCATAACACCATTGCATGAGCTACTAAAATTGATTAGAAGAAAAGTTTGATATCTTGGGTTTATTTAGAATGGCATAAGGTGGAGCGAAGCAGACATAAAAACGTGCCTACAAACAAACTGACCTAGACCTCATACAGGCATCTTGCCCTTCCAAGCAAATATTGTATATTGGAGATCTTTGAGAGTTTGTAAATGTAGGCGCATACGGCAGGATCCTGTTTTGTCGCTTGGAGCGTTGCTTGGCATGGAAAATGACGTTCCGCAGCCTGGCCTGCTTTGGTTGCGTGTCAAATTACCAAATCCAGCCTCCTTCTTTACGCCAACCACGCTGAAGTAGGTACTATTGTAGAGTGTCAAGGTGAATCAAAGAAAGGTACAGAGACAGCACCGTTTCAAACGCTACGAGCCAAGTACGTGGCTGATCAGGTACAGCAGAAACGACATCATCCCGCCCACTTCCAAGTTGCATAACGCGCCAATATGACGCTCTACTACACTTTGGTTTGTTGACTTCCTTCCTTCCTTACTACAACCAAACATCAACATCACCCAACCAATCCACATTACAAGCACAGCATCTGCTTTAACACAATACAACAACGATGCCTTCCCTGATATATGCTCCGGTTCTCTTCCCATACCGCTGCCCCTCTCGAGAAGCTGCTGCTAACATGCTGGCTGCCCAGGTGTTCGCCCTCCTGATATTCGAGATGACAATCTTCGGATTGCTCATCGTACCTCTACCCTACACGATGAAGCGAAAGCTCTTCACCTTCATATCTGAGAACCCTCTCATAGCAAAATTGCAGTACGGAATGAAGGTAGAGACCGAACAGCTCCGCATCTCCCCATCATACTCACAGCCTGACAGATTACATTCATCTTCATCCTGATTCTGTTTATTGATAGCGTCAACCGTGTGTACAGTGTTCAGGTCGAGCTAGCCAAGACCAAGTCGAGTAATAAGTACGGCCAATCCACTCTCGACTGCCTAGACAATCACTAACGACCCTACAGCTCCGCCATGCTCGAAGGCTCTGGCCGTATGGAAGTCCAGGCCCGCAAATTCTACTCCCAACGCAACATGTACCTCTGCGGCTTCACCCTGTTCCTCTCTCTGATTCTCAACCGCACCTACGTGATGATCCTCGACACCCTCCGCCTCGAAGAGAAGGTCAAGCATTACGAAGGTGACCCGAAAGCCCAAGGCAAGGAGTCCGATAAGCTTGCTCAAGCAGGTGGTGCTGGAGAGATTGGCAAGTTGAAGAATCAATTGGCTCAGAAGGATCGCGATATCGAGGCGCTCAAGAAGCAGAGTGAGGGTCTCAGCCGTGAATACAACAACCTTGGCGACCAGATGGGCAAGGCCGATTCGACCCCAAAGAAGGACAGGTAAAAGCAAGATCGGGCACAGATCAAGGAAAAAGACCCTCCATCCAGGTAGTCTTCGTGCACAGAAATTGGTGTGATATTGCTCCAGACAGGCGATAGGAAAAAATGGTGTGAGCATGTTTGTCTTGGTGAAGCGCCTGGCTCTTTTCCTACGTGTGTCATAGAGCGAGCAGACGATAGATGTCGTGCAATAGCTTTTGAGAATTCAGAACCTTTGACGTCTCATCGACGTGTTTACATTTCTCCCGCTCAGCTTGGGCAGCTTCACGTATTCCTTCTCGCCAAGTCGAGCGTCTTCCCCCTCTTGTTGGCCCTCCCATTCCCGCTACCTGATCCATGGCACCCTCCCGAAGTGTCCGCAAGCCTTCCGGAAGTCGTCAATAACATGTCCAGTCATCCTTGTTGGTGCCAACACATCTACAACGTGAAAAGCCCACTTGATGCTATGATTGGAAGCAACAATGATTCCAAGACACGCAAGAGGACTGTGCGCGTGGGCACGGCCTAGGTCTCCCGCCCTGGGCGCTTACAACTCCCTTCGTCCTATCATGTTCCCTCAAATCGTGACTTCGACGTGTGCTTCACACTGCTTATGGCCAGTTGAGGGACTTACAGCGCATGTTGCGGAGTAGGTTTGAGCATTGCGTAAGAAGAAACACACCGCTCACCAGTTTCAAAAGAACAAGATTTAGATCGCAGCTTCTAGGAGATCCTAAAATCTTGTGATACAGCTATATCTGATGCTCTAATGCATTCTCCTGCAGCCCATTGCTGCAGCCCTGTGTATTAGTAGTACAAGTTACATCGCGTTGTTGTTGGCGTGGGTTGGATTGTTATTGACTTATTCTGGCGCCCTGTCGCGTTGCGGCGTAGAAATGAATCTCTCTTTTCCATGACTGGACGTCGACTACCTAGCTACCTCGGGTGCTGTAAAGAAGCAAAAGTCGCGGTCCACTACCTTTACAGCATTTGACTCATGCATGATTCGGTAGCGAAGTAGCTTGTACCAGGCTGCATGCTTACCTCCACCAAAAGCTGCCCCGCAGACGCTCGTTCAACTAGCCTGATACTTGACCTCAGCTTCCTCCTTCGACATAAGCACGTCTTCCACAGCATCAGTTGACCGTGGAGTGACTGCGAATATCTTCATGGTTGCCAGGACTTGCCTCTAATCATGATGGCCTTGAAATCGCCCATGCTGCCTTCACCAGATCGATCTTTGATGTCGGCTTTCTCCCCGTACTCAGAGTCCCCCACGTCGCCAGTACCCTTCCGATCACCTATCCACCGTCCGATGTATGTGCTCTACTCTATACGGCATTCGCGGGCTGATAAGTCAGGTCCAACGAGTATTCTAGATCTCTACACCCTCCTACTGCATCCTCTCCTCTTGCCTCGAGCCCGAGTGACATCGCAGACCCCTCACCTATCGCGCCGTCGTCGAATGGGACTGATACGACGGAAATTGATGATACGGGGATAGAGAATGAAGATCAAGATCCTACACCCGAACCGCCAAAATTTGCGGAGCCTGCTTTGAAGCTCGAGACGGCCAATGCGGCTGTGGATGCGTTGAGGCCCAGATCGGACGAAGATGAACAGCCGAGCTCTGTCATACACGCGCCGCAAGGGTTCGACGTGTTTGTAAGAGGATCCTGTTATATTTTGTACGCTTGAAGTGCTGACGAATATAGCACCGGTCCACCTCTCAGGATTCATCAAAACATAGATCATCACCCCCATCGATACGGCGCTCTACGCCAGTACCGCACCAAGAATCGGATGTCATTGTTGTAGTATCGCCAACGGAGGGTGAAACCGGAGGAGAGAAGGTAGGGATGCTTTCGTCCGACGTCCCCTACTTTCAGCTGATGTCTGGGCAGAAGCCTGAAGGTAGCCCGATCTCGCCGCCTCCTCTCCAGACCACCATACCACCCGCAAGAGACTGGTCAGCAACCCCAAGGGCCCAAACTAGGCCGGATATAGAGGTGCAGTCATTGGACCCTAAGAGACCCACACAGTCACGCTCTAGCTCTCGTTCGAGCAATCTTGAAGGTACGAAAGGTCTAGTATTGCTGTTTCATAGTCTGATTTGAATTTAGATATCCCGGAAACCGAAGCCACTGGAAACAGATTTGCGGACCAGCACGCCTCCCTCTTCGATCACACTGTCGAGCGCTTTCAGGAAACAGCCGATGAAGTCGCGGCGCTCAAGCTTGCACTGAGCGAGTGCTGGACACTTTGTAATACATTGGCCGGTCTTAGCTACATCCATCGTGAGAGGATTTTCAGTGACGAGAGGACTTTCAGCTTCTCTGCAAAAGGCGACATACAAGAACAGGCTTGGAAGTCATGTTGGAGGCTGTGCCAGAAGCTTTACGAGACACGAGATGAGGAGATAGCCACCCAAGTGCGGCCAACACTAGACCTTTGCCGTGAATTTTGCCAGTGTCTATTCGAGGTACGGAGGAGGGATGATGATGTGGCTGATTCGGTTCTTCGGGTCAGCTTCGAGCTCAACAACCACCTCTACAATACCCACGACCGAACTCTTCCAGAAGCATTTCGAGAACGGACGCTGGACTTCTATATCACGCTGTGCCACCGTCTGATGAAGCAACGATCTGATCTGGCTCGAGAAACAGACTCACTGCTTGAAGCCTGCTGGTCACTCGCAGAAATGCTCTTCAGCCTACGACAAAACAAAAGAGACGGCAAACCTGCAGACGAAGAACTGCTAGGCTCAGCTGTACAAGCATGCTGGGAACTCTGCGACCTCTTCCGCGAAGGCTGGACACAAATACGACCAGATCGTGGTACACCTAGACCCAGCCAAACAACCTTCACGCAAGCTTTCCAGCAAGCCAAACAGTCCCAAATGGTGGCTCCCTTCGCTTACGTCCCTGAGTCAGAAGATGAATCCGAAGACGAAGATTTTGGTCGAGCGAATCCAGAGACACCGACTACTGTCTTTGAAGACACTCAACAGATGTCTCCTGACGAGGGTCCGGTGCCTAATATCCTTGTCCTAGGCCCCTCCGAACAAAGCAGCCGCGGGCAACAACCGCAGCATCAACATCAGCCACAATGGTCTTCCTCTGCCAGCACACTAAGCGGCTACTCCCAGGGTTCCGGCCGGACTACATCCTCTACCTCGACGATAATCGACCCTCGAACCACGCCCACCTCTGCAGAAGATCCACACTTGACTTGCCTCAAACTCCTGATAGTGAAAGCAGCCATGAACATCGGCTTCCAGCGCAACGCTCCCTCCACACTGGCTGCTTTCGTGAAATCTATACCGACGAGCAGCTTTGGCACCCAAGCATGGCAGCTACAATTACTGGAAAGTTACAAGAAGCTGGTTGCATCGGATCCAGGCTTCAGGAGTCCTGGTCCTGTAAGAAGAGCCAGGGCCGCAGATGTAGCGAGGAGTGTGCAGTGGATGGTGGGAAGTCATGGGCAGTATGCATGGCTGAGAGATTTGTATCGACTAGTGTTTGGGTTCCGAGTTGAGGATTTGCAGGGGAGGGAGAGTGTCTTTATCCAGAACTGATGTTGAAGGTATCGTGCCACTCTTGGCTTTTGGAAGCAACGGTGGCCCTTGTGAGCATGGTGTTCGGTTTGGGTGGCCATTCTTCTCGTTCGCTCAAGTCGGCACCTTGGATTTCGGATACCCCATTGTAGCGCTCGATATGTTCGGAATTCGTTCTATATAAGCCGTCCCACGCAACATGTAATCTACCTAATCCATGATATTATGTAGCTCAGAATCTCGATACGCCGATGCTTTTCCGATATCCTAAATACCACTTACGCGATTTCTGGCTTCGGTGTTAGATGCTATACAAGGCCAAAACTTCAGAGTGCGAGAGGCTTGATGGAGCTAAAGCTTGCACTTAAGATGATGCCGCGAAGAGAGTTGTAGAGACGATCATGATACGAAGCAGGGATTTGTAGCTTTGACTGGGAAGTTAAGAGGACTGCAGCAGGATGCATCTGCGATCTTCAAATCTGGCTTGCACAAGAATGATCAACGCGATCAATCCTGTTGACTCAACCAAAAAAAAGTGCCAAAAAACATACAGCAGCCAGTATCCGCTGGTGGTCACCCACCCAACTACTAATTTAAGCCGAGTATTCTTTAGTCTATGGCCGTATGTAGAGAGATTGTGTATAATAAAATCTATAACGTGCTGGTTTACCCCAAAAATTACAGGTGTTGATATTATTCTAGCACCACATTTACTCTAATGCATGTGTGCTACAACCTAATTGCCAACCATCTCTTAATCAGGACCATCATTAGGAAGCCATCAAGTAACTTTCGTTGCTCCCAAGGGTCTAACACCGCCAGCGCGCACCTGCTCGAGTGCCGTTTGCTTTCTCCATAAGGGCGAAGGCTCAGGCACACAACACTCCACACCTCCAGGATTACATTAAGGCTTCCTAGAATTTGACGCCCATGCATAACATGAGCTCATTAGGCTCTTGGAAATGGGGTGCTCAACATGCCAACTTCCTTTTCACTGATACCCAATTCTTCCATTGTACGAAACTCTTTTTCACTTAGCGATGAATCGAAAGTTCACTCGTTTCATTCATCTATCATGAAGTCTTAAATTATGATTTCAACTGCCCTATCTTCTCCGTCACGGCTCCCACTGCCCCGTCCAGCTTCTGCTTCACTTTCCCCTTCGGATCCCCTTGTCCTTGTAACGATGTCGAATCCTTTGGCAGCTCCCTGTTGAACGGTATAAACTCGGGATTCCCCGGCATGTACGGCCTCAGCACCTCAGGGATTCTGAGACCATCCTCTGTCTGATAGTTTTCTAGAACACAGCAGAGTGTCCTCTCCGTGGCAGTCAATGTCGAGTTCAGCGCATGAACGTAGGTCTTTCGACTGTCGATTTCTTTCTTTACTCCGTAGCGGATGTTGAGTGCACGGGACTGATAATCGGTACAATTGCTGCAAGAGACCAGTTCCTTGTACTCGCCTTGATAAGGGAACCATGCCTCAAGGTCGTACTTCTTGGCAGCGGCGTTATTGAGAGCACCCGAGACAATAGCTACGACTTGGTAGGGGAGACGGAGAGACTGGTAAAATTCTTCCGAATTTGCGAACATTTCGTCGAAGGTTTCCCAGGACTTCTCAGGGCTAGTGAAGACGAATTGCTCGATCTAGGTACAATGTCAGTGCAAGAAATTAAACAAGAAGCATGGTCCAATAACCTTTTCAAATTGATGGACGCGGAAGGTACCCCAAGCATCCTTTCCGTGGGATCCAGCCTCTTTCCTAAAATTTGTGCTGTAGCCTCCATACCTAAAATCATCAGCACGTTCTGCCCCTTTCTTTCTACGAAACATACTTGATAGGCAATTCATTCGGTTGCAGCCATTCTTCCGCGTGCATTGCGGAAATTGGCTGTTCTGAAGTAGCGATCAGGTATTTGTCCGTAGCCGAGTCTTTATCCTCGGTGACCTTGTAAAGCTCCTCGTCGAATTGTTCCAGTTGTGCGGTCTTGGCCATAGCTTCCCGAAGCATGAAAAAAGGTGGTTGACACAGAGTGTATTTCTTCTGCCGCAGGAAATGTAGACCGTAATTCACCAATGCCATATTCAAAAGGAGTCCATCGTCAATCAAGCAATAACCTCGATGCCCAGCCACTTTCACTCCTCTTACTGGATCGTACCCGTTGATCCGAGTAAGAACTTCATGATGCGATAGGCAGTCTCGCTTCTCGACCTCCGTCCCCTCTGGCTTCCATGTCCGTATTTGGGCATTGTTGTCCTCATTGTCGCTGATAGGGACGGAGTCGTGAACGTAGTTCCCGACTGTCTTCAGCTTTTTCTGCAGTAAAGCGTCCTTCTCTTGTGCCGAATCGATGAGCAATTTCTTGTCTTTCTCAAGTTTCACCTTCTCCTCTAGCAACTCTGTAGCGTCTCCTTTTGCCTACACATCTCAAGCCTCAGCGTCTCATATCTTCGGGACGGACTGGCCCACACCGGTGCCGCACCTTCTTGATTTGTCCGATTTTCTTCTGCACATCGTTGATTTGCGCTCCGATTTGTGATGCATCGTAGTTCGCTTGTGCCCCGTTAGCCCAGTATCTCAGGAAAAGCGTGGATGAATAGCACACTTCTCTTGTGGTCCTCGAACATGTTAATGATGTCGTCCACTATTGATTCAGGAGCATGACGGCGACGTTGAGACTCTTTAATCTTCTGTGGGTCACCACCTCGCTCCACAATGAAGTCTTGGATGTCGAGCACCATTGTGGGCAATTAGGAGGGTATGTTGAACGAGAAGGAGGACTGGGAAACAAAGAAAATTCAGATAACTTTTGCTCCAGGATACGGGTCTGCGTTGTGACGCTCTTGAGAGGGCAATAGTAGAGCTCTTGAGTCAGAGCAACAAGATCTCGGGTTTTCCTCGGCTGTTCCTGCCAAGCCTGCACTAGGCTATCATCTACTTTACCTTCCGAGGGTCGGTCAGTCGGAACGTGGCACACCAAATGGGGCCTAGCCTTGTAACATCACAGATTTTACCCTTTTCATAGACATTAAGGGCCCCATAACTATTTAGGATCTAGTTAACAAGCCTTTACGCTCTGAACAGTCCTCTGAAGGCTGTGTAGAAGGTGTTGTTGAAGAGGACAAGGGGTGAAATCTGCGGTGTTATAAGGCTGGGCCCCATTTGTTTTGCCACGTTCCGACTGACCGACCCTCGTTCTCTCATTTTAAAGTGTCAAGGCTTTTTAGAAAGGATTTATTTCCATGATGCGAGGTTGGGAAAGCTCTAGAAGAGCCCTGCCATACAAGCTGAAGCACGAAACCCCTACCCACGGATCTAAACGATCTCCGTGAACATATACGCAGCTTGCAGGTCCCGAACATCCTGGCTCTTCTTCGTTGTTGAGAAGATCTACGAGTATAGCGAGGTGCCCGCACGGTTACCATTTGGCACGCCAGGTATGTGCATAGCGGAGCAGTACCTAGTTGATGATTCTACAATCCTACGAGTCTGACTCATTTGTACCCAATCTTAGATCAGAAATTTTGTACTTTCCACGTCCTGTGTTAAAGTCGTTGATGTCTGCGTGTGGTGGCTCAAGCCCAATAGGACGTGGCAAACAAGTAACCCCTCAAAAGAGAGTTAAGACGCCCACAAAACACCATGAGATATGAATGCGAGGACTGGACCAATTGGTATGGAGAGTACATCTTCTTCCCACGTGATCTTCTAAGCCGTCCCCCAGTTGGGTGACCGCGAGCTGCTAATGCAAGGTACCAAAGGGGCTAGCTCCATCGACGGCTTACTCAGTACTTAGCACAACACCGGCCTGCTGGTAAACATTATGGTGTGGCTAGTTTCTCCATCGAGGTAATGAAGGCGATGTTGAGCGAATAGAACCTAGGTACATGTCAAACATCACAATACGTACTTATGTACTTTTACCACGCGACAATCCCATCAAATCCGTTTGTCACCGGGATATCACATCAACGCCATTGCTCCCCAACTCAAAACGCCTTGCTTGCGAAACATCTTGATGAAACCAGCGTTGAACGGTATGTTCCCTATGACGAGGGATCGTAATTCTTGTACGCACAGCTGCAGAAATCTCCTGCCGGCTCCACTGTATAACCACTCGTGACTCGACTTCCTGTCTGCCCGTTGTTCATATTGTAGCATTCTGGCACGTCCTCTCCACCTCCTATTGACTGAGTTGCATCTACTGCAAAGTTCCAGTCTACAAATGCCCCGCCGGCAGGAGCGCCTGCTGCACCACTTGGCTCGGCTGCTCCAGCTGGTAAGGATTTAGCGCTTGCGCTGGTAGAATTCGAAGGGTACGATTTAGCCTTCTTGGTATACAAGTCGGCCGTAAATTGTGTAGTATTGTAAAAGCATCTGACGTTGAATAGTGGGAAGACCACTTTCTGTACAGTCGTAGTAAAGGTGTATCGTTCATTTGTCGAGCCCTGGTCTAGAAGTGAGAGTGTAGCGTTCGAGAAATCGATGGCGAAAGGATTATTGGTCGACGAGATTGTAAGATTGGGCCCAGAAGCTGCGATGATCCAATTAAAAGTCGCCATTGAATTAGTAGGGTCTTGTGAGAATGTCACAGAGGGTTCGCACTTCCAGCTTGCGTGGTTGGAGGTACAGGCTGTTGAGGTAGTGTCGAGGAAAGTTTCCAAGGTGTAAGATCCGGCTGGGAAAGGGCCGATGCCGGGTGAGGAGCTGGAAGATGGTGAGGCAGGGGGCGCGGAGCTGTGAGAGGGCGAAATTAGCAGCATTCCAGCGCCCACATAGAATTCAAGGTCAAAACAAACCTGCTGTGCTTCTTGTGCAGGCCAACGACCAAACCAACAATCAGAGCTATCATGCAGGCAATCACCAGGATCGCTATCAAGCATATCCGCCTCCACCCTCCTCTTCGCGCAACATATGCATTGTTTCTTAAATCTTCAAATTTCTCTCCTTTCGGCCCTGTCACATCCCACAAGCTATACTTGGGTGGTTCATGTCCATGGCTGTAGCGTGGGGGCTCTCCAAGAAACCTCCGGCTGAAGGTGCGATTATGTGGTTGATGAGTGGGCAGTGGTGGAGGCGCACTGGAGTCCTCTGCTATTATTGATAATCTGTGATCAAGAGAGCTGGCTCGCGACCCGGCTCTACTCCTCCTCGATCCACTGTTTGAATGGCGCGCTGGAGGGAAGTTGGGAGAGCCAACAAAGTCCATCGACATGATGAGCCTCAGGTGGGTACATGAAGCCGAGGTTTATTCCGCAGGGTGATCCAATGTACTTGGATGGTGTGTCGAGGTCGACGATAAAGGATGAAAACTGAAGGGCGAGGGCGACGACCACGACGAGATGATTAGTGCCAGGTCTTGGAAGCCTTCGTGGCTTTTGATTGAGGCCAATTCGACCAAAGAGCTTAATATCTTCTTCCTCGATGAACGATTGAAGGAGTTGGTTGGTTGATTCCGCGAGTGGTGGGGGGCACCTTCCCTCGTAAGGACCTAAAAAGCTACCTAAAAGCTACCTAAAAGCACCTAAACTGGCAGGGAAGCGTGGGAAGCGGACACCGAGAATTTTGAGCTTATTTAAGCTTGCATTTCATCTGTTGATAGAGACTTCATCAACGAACCATTGCGTATCACCACTTTCCTTCAAATGGTCTTCACTCACCTCTAAATCGAACATCTCCGAAGTCTGCCAGAGTGACAATTATATCTTTCCATTTGTTAGGATAAAAACAGCGTCCTGTCCTCCAGCAAATGTGTCATTGTTCCGGCGAGATGATCTAATCTCCCGAATAATGCCTCATCTCTACCTATCAATTAGACAGGAGCATGTCAAGTTCGTTCTTGTTTGTCGTGCTTCAATCCGAGTCGTGAGGGCTATTGTCTTCCTTCGTCCGCGGGCTACGACCACGAGAGGTATTGGGCAGGGAGACCATCATTGGCCCTTCTGAACCTCTGTGAGCGGAAACGCATACATCAGTGATCATCTTCATTTTCAGCATTTGTTGTATGTTTTTGATAACAATCGCTACTAACAAAGGATGCACGAGATCCTTCTCCCTTGCCTTTCTTCCGTTCCTCAAAGCACGAATATGGAGGGTGCTTTGAGCTACAACTTCTACTTTCCCAATTTCAGCCGTCACAGTTTGTAATGTCGACACTCACGCGCATCATGTGGATGCTGCAAACGGATGGCGCGTTGTTATTGCCCTTTGTCTCTGCTTTACCGCCTCAAGTCTTTCAACAGACACTATCTACCAGACTTCAAATTTCTTTGTTGCATCGGTAGATAGGCGTTTCCAATTAGAGCCACAGTGCTCAATTCTCCTGGTCAATGTCTTCTTGCTGATACACTCCCAAAATCCCAAAGCACGCGAAGCATACTTTTGCCACTCTCTGCGTGAATTATCTTGTACTTTCGACCAAGTCACTTCAGAAACACTCCACGGCAAACAATAGCCCGGGGAAGATGACACCACAGATGAAAAACGGGAAAGGTTTGAGGAGAAAGAGAATTGACGACACTGAAGCTGAACCTGGCCCCGCAAATAGCTCTAAGAAGCAGCGCTCTCGCGAACAGCCACGAGGTGCTGATCATGCAGGCGCAGCGCCACCACAGTCGACCTCAAGACTCGAAATACCGCAAGCCGCTCCTGCAGACCAACAGAGTCCTGATCTCACCAACAACAAGCAAAAACGAAAACCAAGGCCTGTAGGTCCAAAGGGCAGCACTCCACCACCAAGGAGTCCTGGCAATTCTTCCACCTATTCCGATCCCGCTGAGATGTATGATGTCCCACCTGAGTTCGAGCCCGAGGGTCGAGTGGCCGTGGACGACCCACATCAGTGGAAGAGAAAAAAGGGATTAGCTGCCAAATTTATACACTCGGCCTCCGGTATTGGATCAACATGGATTGGCAAGAGACCTCTTGGTGCCGGAGCGTTTGGTATTGCTGGCCTTTGGGAGAAGTATGATAATGATGGTAAGTTGACACATGTAAGTCTCGAAATTCCGTGAGATCATCCAAATACTGATCTTTGCCACAAGCAAATGGTTATCAAACAGTTGAAATATATTGACAACATGCCTGAAAATGTCGTGCCGGAAGAGGTACAATTTATGGCAAAGATGCAGAAGACCGGCCGTGCAGGGCTCGTTGGTCTCATTAATTACAGGCGTTACCACAAACACAGGAAACATCGCATATATCAGGAATTCTGTCCTTATGGAGACCTGGACAAACTTGTCAAAAGATACAGGGCATGGAGGTATGTTCACGTCATGGGATTCGGTATTAGATGCATTGACTTAGCTTCGATAGGCGGTACCTGCCCGAACCTTTCTTATGGGATACTTTTCACTATCTTGTTGAAGCGGCTGCAGCGATGGAGCATGGATTTGACCAGGATTCCATCAGAATGGAAGTTGTGCATAAGGACATAAAGCCTGCCAACGGTAAGTCCTCTCGCTCATTGTCAAACCGGTCACAAATGCTAATCACAAGACAGTCTTCCTGGCGCTCGAGGATAATGATCCAAATGCTTCTTTTCCTTCTTATCCAATTGCTAAACTTGGAGACTGGGGGTTGGCTCAACGAACGTGGTCACAAGATCCTAATAATCCCCAACGATATCAAAGCGGAGGAACTCCTGACTACATGGCACCCGTGAGCACAATGCATACTGGCACACTCAAACTTAATGCTGATTCTAAGCCGATGTGTAGGAGCAGCGCTTGCCGCATCCAGGGTACACAAATGACCACAAAATACTTTCTCACACAAACGTCTGGGCTATTGGCGCAACCATGTTCGAATTACTAACATTGGAGAGAGTCGATGACTTTTTTGCCAAGCAGCACAACGGCGTAAGTCGTCGACTCAATGGCCCTGCGCTCCTCGCACGCTACCCATACCAGAACCTGATGAAATCAATCTTGAGATGCCTTGAACCATTGCCCAAAGATCGTCCCACCATCGAACAACTTCAGGAATCCATTGAACGCGAGAGGTCGAGAGTTGCCTACTCTGCTCGACCTGCAATTATGATTACATATCCGGATACAGACACCCGTCTGTACTACAAAGGGAACGAGATCGAGAAGATGGCACCAGGATGGACAAGAGATACTTCACTTATTGTCTACGCAGAAGGCCCCGACGACTGTTACGGTGATCCTGACCTCCGTCCACTGAAATACCCATACTTCGCTAATTACGATCCCAATTTCAATGGTCGTGACGATAGTTCTGATGAGCATGGTCCCAATGAGCATAGTCCTGATGAGGATGATGAGGATGCCGATAATAATGCGTCTGGCCATCAAGGGAATCCGATCAATATTTCGTCAAGCAAAGCAGCATCGGCCGGTGCAGATCCTGCAGAATCTCGATCTACTCCAGACAGCAGTGGCACTGCCAGAAGACGTGCCATCAAAGAGCCCCCGAAAAACGCTGCAATCCTTGGGCCTTCAGCAGCTAAAGGAGAAGCGAAAAGAAAACGTGAAGAGAGGGAGATTGGGGAGGATGATGGCCGACCGAGAACAGAAGATGAGGATAGCCCGCTATTCAGTCCGTTGACTGGTTCTGAGGGCAGCGCCGGAATGAGTATGAGCAGTGGAGACTTGAGTACGACGATCTTTCACCACGGATCACAAGGAGGTGAGCTGACGCCGATAGCAGATACCCCAGGCAGCTATTCAAGCTTACTCCAACAGAGAGATCAGGCCCAGCAAGTGGGCACTAAGGGTTCTCGGCATGAGATCGCTTCACCTCAAGAAAGAGATCAAAGGCATCCCCAGGGTAGCAGAGGCTCTTGTGAGCATCACCGTCTTCCCCAATCAATTGACTAGACTCAATTAGTAGGTGGCAGAAGTCCCCTTTCTACAGCTAGGACAGCCCTTCAGATGACCCTAGAAGATATGATCTCACTGTTCCCGCCTACAAGGCCTTCACAGATTCAGCAGACAGGTGCCGAAACTCTGGCCCTTCTGGTCGCAAGTCACAGAGAGGCCGAACGTACGGGAAACGAACGTACCTTGTGGGGGCTAAATCGAGTGGCTGGCCGTGTCATCGAAATCTATCGAGAGGCTGAAGATAGGGGGGATGACCGTACTATGGGGGCGCTTGGGGATGCTTATGATATGAGTACGCGGGCTGGTGCGGCTATGAGAGCAAGGGGTGAACGTTGACGAGGTTTAGGTCCCGAGGATGGGTCCGTGAGGGTACTTCGAGATTGATGGGACGGATTTTGCTTGAGGCGATGGGAGTTTGGTTGGTAGAGTTTGTGTATGCGGGATTGGAAGCAGTGGGATTGGAGCTTTACACGCCTAATAATGCAGCGCCTGATTTGCGACTCAATAGATCATTAAACAAGTGATACCATGAATTACATTCGAAAGAGACATTACTCATCTATAATATCGTACTATCCACAGCATCAGCCCCCTTATTTGCTCCCACCGCACCTGTCCCCTCCGGCCGCTCAGCAACCCCATCCGCATCCACAACAACCACATCCCCTTCTCCATCCTTCTCTTCCTCCCCCTTGACTTCACTAACATCCTCCCTCCCAACAGCAGTAGCCATACTCTCCCCCTCCCCCCTCCTACCTAACGCACCTTCCAAATCCAAACCCCCAGCTAATCCACTCCCCGGCGCCTGCGGTCCCATATCCTCCATCCCAATCACATCCGGACCTCTCGCATGCACCGGCTCCTCCTCCCCTACACCAGGCGCACCTTCTTCATCTTCTCCCATCACAGCTCTGGTCGCAGCAGCAGTAGCCGCGGCACTACTTCTCGTAACGCGCCCATTATGCGTAGGCGACGGCACAGGCACGATACCCGCTTCTTGTTCCTGCCGTAGCAGCTCGCCTTGTGTGATGCCGTGGCTGGGTTCTGAGTGGGAAGGGTGGCTGGATACTCCGTTTACGTTTACGGTGACGGTTTCGACGGAGCCGGCGCCGTTGGGACCGTCGATTAGGCTTGTGCTCTCGGTTCGTAAATCATTCCCTGGGCCGAGTCCGTTATGTACTGGCGGGCTTTGACTCCCAATGCCTCGATTTCTGAGCCACGGTATTTCCGTCAGCTCTGCGCCGCCGATGAAATTGTTTTCCGCAGAAGGATCAGGACTGGGACTTGATGCGCCGTTCAGCAAGAACCCATTCGTGTCCGTTGTGGGATTTATTGTGGGCAGAGGAAAGGCGGAGGCGGGACTGGCGACGCTGACGATGCGGTCGAGGGCGCGTAGGTAGGAGGGTAGGGTGCGGTAGTGGAGGGTCGGGTGGAGGAGGAGTTCGGCGAGGCGTTGGGCGGTGTACGGAGGGACTGTGGCAAATGTGGTGGACAGGGTGGACAGAATTGTTTGGAGGAGGGAGAGAAGGGGTGGGGGGAGGGTTTTGGGGGGTGCGGTGATGGTATTTGATGCTGGGGGTTCCTCTTTCTTAGGCGTGGGGGAATTATTGCGTTCGCGCTTGGTGGGTGAGAGATTGTCTTTTGGTGATAAACTTCGCTTCAGGCTATTCTGTGCGTCTGTGTCTGATAGTTCTTGCTTGGTAGTAGTAGGTTCCTCTTTCGACGTCGATTCTCCGAATAGCTCTTCCTTTGATGGAGGCTCTTGTTTGACAGTTGCTTTCTCCTCTTGCAACGATGGTGGCAGTGGGTCTGGTAAGGGTATCGTCGGCGTGGGGAAACTGTGGTAGGCAATCTGAAGAGGATAATGAGCAATGATTTGGAAAGTCTAGGGAACATCTGCACGAACGAGTTCTAATCTGGGCAAAATGCGCTCAAGAAGCCCAGGCCACTCGGCGCTATATCTATCCTTAGCCTATATATCCATAAACACGTTATTGATTTCTTTACTAGTCCATGCTGCCATCGTTTGCCAACCCTTCCAGTACTTGAACATCTATACACACTCAAGTCGGTAAGCTATTGTGCACCTGTGAATCAAGTGCTCCCGATAATGACATGGAGGCTCTTGAGGGAAGTCACGACAGACCTGATGCCATGATGAGCGGGTATACACTCCTTAAAGAGTACGAACAGGCTCCAGCGATACTCAATACCCAACAATGAAGAGCAGGAAGTTGGTAACTAAGGTGAGTACTAGAGCTGTAGGGCTCAGCGCGCGAACTTTCTACATCGGCTAACCTGCCGCGTCTAAATGTAGGGTTTGTCCACCTGATACCCTAGGACATCTATGTACGAAGGCTATGTTACTGGAATGGACATATGGCGATGGAAGGAGACGCCCTCAAAACCGGAGTTCATTGGAATTTTGCACGGAATTCTTAATCCACAAAAATCTCGCTTGGACTTTACGCCCATCTCAAGACCCAATCACTGCTCCAAGCCCCTCCACTCGTTGCATTATTCAGGCCCGTCACAATCAAGGCCTTACTCGTCATGTCATAACTGATTCCACTGCCAGGTACAGCCATCCCATTCAACGTCACGTTGCTTACAATCTGCTGAATGCCGAGGACAGTCACATTCGCTAGAACGTTCTTATCCTGATATGTGCCCCTGGCGGACGCATACAGTGCGTTACTCGAAGCAGTGAACTATACGCAATTAGAGAAGTACTCTGTAGACCATTTTAGAAGTGAGAGCTTACTTCAACATAGAGAGTCGCGTTCTGCACCAGGCTCGCCCCATCATCAATATACAAGCTTCCACTCGCGGTCCCTTCCAGGCTGATTGCAGCGATCAGTCCCCAAGGATTGTTTCTTGCATCCCTCGTCACCATTGCGGGTTCCTGGATAGGTATTATGTTCTTGCCTCTGATGTAGACAGGAATGTGTCCCAACGGCGCGTCAATAGTAATATTGTCACCCGGCATCGCGTTCACTGCAGAAAGATTGTACCAGTCATAGTACACTTCCCCTTTGCCCACGCCCGGAAAGACGCCGCTGACATTGTCATAGCCTTGGTCGAGCACAGGAATGACGAGGATAGCTGGTCCTAAAAAGAATTGGCGATCAGCCGCTGCCAGAGACGGATCGTTTGGAAATTCCCAGGCCAGAGCGCGCATTACTGTCGAGCCTGTGTTGTGTGCGAGATAGAACAGGGTGTACATGTAAGGTAACAGCTGATATCTGATGTTCATTGCGGTCTTGGTCGCATCTATCACTGAAGACCAGACGTAGGCTTCTTGAGGATTGACGCTAAGAGTATTATGGTTTCTGTAGAATGGAAAGAAAGCTGAAAGAGATTCTGGATTAGTATTCCCGTCTTGAGACTGAATGTGTGACTCGGAGGAGCTTACCTGAGAGTTGCATCCAGCAATTACAGAGCTCTTCGTCAGAATTTCCCTGAAAACCGCAGGTATTGACCCCGAACATTGGGATGCCAAATAGAGAGAACGAAAGTGCTTGAGGAATGGAGAAGAACATGTATGCGAAGAGAGATGTGTTATCACCTCCCCAATGACCGGCGTATTTACCACTACCAGCAAAGGTAGAACGTCCGATAATGAAGGGCCGGACTCCGGGTATGGCCTGGAGAAGTGCATTGTATGTGGCGTCAAGAATCTGGTGGCCGAAGAGGTTGTGTCTAGAATTCCAAGTCAGCGTTATACTATAAGGGTAATAGCGCCAATAAATGGTCCAGTTGAAGCGCAATTCATGACTTTATGATCATAGACCTTGGCTTACGGGTTGACACTTTTGCGGCTCGGAGATCAAGCGACATCTGCAAGCCAATGCCGTCTAGAGCCCAAAGCATGTCCAGGTTGGCTCGAATCTGGGGGAAGGACTCTAGTGCTTGCTTCAAAGCGGGAACTTACACATCATATTCCTGCGTGCCATCGGCATGAGTAGCATTCGGCGACACCGCATGAACAGCCAAATCACCCTGAACATTATTGATAACATATGGCGGATAATTCACATCTCGCACCCCAGGCGTAGGCCTAGTCCGCAATGCATCAGCAGGATTGACACTCGCAGAACTCGCTGTAGGATATGCCGACGCCTGGCTCATAGATCCAGCAGAGGCAGAAGCTGCTTCCGTGGTATTCGTCAAATTGAGTCCCTCGGGATAGCTGTAAATGACAGCTCCTGGCTCGCCTCCCAGCAAGAATGGAGGATGAACAGGGTTCATGGTGATGTTGCCGCTTCCGCAGCTGCCTACACAGAAAGAGGATACCTCCGACATATCGATCCAGGCGCCGTCGAAATCCAACTTGCTATGCCAGCTGACCATCTCATTGATCCACCATTGTCCCGCATCTCTGCTGAGCCAATCGGGAAAGGCGGTATAGCCTGGCCAAACAGACCCAATGTAGAGGCTGCCGTCTGGGTTGATCATGAAAGCACCCGTTGCATTACCATTATCGAAAGTAGAGTAATTATCGGAAGCATTGTTTGGATTCGGAACATAGATGGCTGAGTCAACAATAGGGATGTAGTGACGACCACTGGCATGCAGACTTGCCAAGAAAGTCTCTCCTTCGCTGTAGTTGAACCTGACGGGGTCATTAGTGAAATCCAGATACTGGGTCATGTAGTCAATGTCGGTCCAAATGCTCTCCAATGGAATCCCAAAAGCTTCATAGTTATCGACCACCTGTTGCAATACGGTCCAATTCGCGTAGCCCCATCTGCACTGGTGGAAGCCGAAAGTGAAGTACTGTTGCATGGCAGGTAGTCCGATTGCGCTCGTCTGATATGAGGAGGTGACTTTTGGTTGGGTGGGACCTCCGTAGAAGTACAGATCAATGCTTCCCCCAAGAAGACGCCACGTAATGTTTGTAGGACGCAACAAAATGTCCTGCCCGTGAGCGTTCCGTAGGTAAACGCCATGCGAGTAAAGATACGTAGTCTGCTGTTGCTTTTGTCTCATTCGAGGTGAACAGTGTGAGATTTCCGGTCGAAGGGTTTGACTCGTAGTACCTCGTTTCCAAATAGAAGGGGTGGGAGCCATAAATGTTGCTACATAGATCAGATCTATACCTAACAACAAATGGACCTGAAACGGCATCCAGCCTGACTTACTCGTCTATTGGATCGCCCACATCTGCCGCATAGATGGTCTTGGTGAAATTATTACCCAATCGCAGCCCATGAATAGTCTCTCCCAGCCCATAGATATTGTAATTCTCGGGCAAATTGCTAGCGAACTCAACGAACTGATCTTCGAATACTAGTTTTGTGCCTGCTGTCGAGAACAACACATCACCCGTAGATACTCGGTAGACAGAAAAGGAAAAACTAGGATCATTGCTTCAAACGAAACCTAAATCGCTTGTTAGTGACGTGCTGTTGGCATCAGCATCTGCCGTGGGCTGATGAACAATATTGTCTGGTATGATGTATTGTGTAGTATTCGATGCGTCGATCACCGCAGGGGTGACCCTTACAGATAACCGGTCTGCTGCCTGGTACTCGACCGTAAGGTTCAATGTCTCGATATCATTACCATAGGCATTGCATGCTTTGCCACCCAGTATCAAGATTGCAGTCAAGCCGAGAGGATTGCGAACCACATTGGTGGCATTGTATCCAGGACAGAGAGCCTGGGCGTTGATAGCTTTAGGGTCTTGGATATTCGGTATCAAGGTCGCACCAGCATCAGCCGCTGATGGTACTGTAAAAAGTGGTCTAAAAGTGGTCGGAGTCCCATTGATTTCCACGCTCTCAGGAGAAGAGGTCACTGAAAGGGATGTAGAGGCGGCCACAAGCCCATCATCGAGTGGGCCAGAAGTGGCTGTTGCACTCTGCGCATTGGAAAGCCTGCTTAGCTGCAGCGTGGTGAAAGTAAAGACATTCAGCAGAGACAGCATAGTAGGAAAACTTGTCGGGTCTGCAAGGCGGAATCCCTCCTGCTCGTTTGCTTGGAAGATGTAGTATGCTAGAGTGAGGAATTTTGCCAGAGTTCGCTTTGCTACTCTTCAGAAGCAACGAAGGAAAGTAGATAAAATACTTCAATGCCCTCATAATCTCCATCAATACTATATAAACTAGGCGGGGTCAGGTGGAGTACCATTCGCTTTGGCCATTGGATCTACGACAGAGAGGAAGCGTACTGTACCATTGGTTGCTGAGCATCGAAGACAGAGAGACAAACAGCCGGTAACGCTAGAAAAAGGGGACGAAGCATGATCATCGGCATTTGCATGATTGGTTGTTCCCGAAGCTTGTATGGTTTGTGGGATCTTGAAGAGGTTATGCAGAAAAGGGCCGTTCTTGGTTGTAGGGGTGGAGATGCACATGCAGGTGTTGAGCTCAATGGCTGATTGAACAGGTCATTGGTCCTATCAACTTGGACTTGGCATCCTAGGTAGCATGGAAAGACTCAGTCCAAGGGATACACAGTATCCAGTGGCCTGGTCGTGCCGTTGACGACTTCACAAAGGACCGAAACAATTTGACGATCACCCAAAGCACGGGCCGCCTTTGTGTCGCTAAGGTACCCCACAGCAGCAGCAGCAGCAGTATTCCGATGCAATGCGGGGATGCGGGGTTGGGGCGTGGGTGGGTACATGGCAAATGCGTTGCGAGCAGCTGGTAATGATGAGGAGAGGAGGAATACTCCTACTTACCTTACCCAACTCTCGGCAATATATTGTTAATCAACGGCAACAACCCTAGGATTGGGTGGAGTCTCCCGTCTGCCAAGGGACACTCGGGCAGCTTCCGTCTCAAGAAAACTTATATACTCGTAGGTATCGATGTCTTGAAGAGAAGCTTCTTATAACAGTTATCTGTATGGTATCTATGGCTGCCCAGTCTAACATGCCTAACACGAAACACTCTGTGCGACTATAATATCTCGCTCCTCGAATTACACGCCCCAAGCGCAAAGGTATGCTCTTAAGCCCCTTCTTCCAACTGTCAATTCGCCCATTTGCAAGTAAGCTGTGACATGACACCTGTCAAAGTGCGATCTTCCGTAGCGCCGAACATGTCTAAGGAAAAAGCCAAATCGAGCATGCTATCCTGGATGGACTAGGGGTATGAAAAGCGAAAAGGCCATGCTGATATGTTTGCCGGAATAGCAGATTGTCCAATTCCCTCTCTGGTGTCACACCCTCTCGTCTCCTGATCTTGCTTTGCCTCTTCGCCTGAAGAAATCCATCACCCTTTTCGCGGCTCCCGAAGATCCAGCATGCTGCCCTCCAGCGCCGTAGACTGGTTCCGATTTCTGGTCGTATGCATCCGCAAATCTCCTGTTGTTCTTTTGCAACACGCCAGGTCGTCCACTGCCACTACGACTTTGCTGCATAGATGCACGGGATGGCTCTTCTTCGTACTCATTGAACCCTTGAGGGTAAAGAGGGCGATCACGGCGCGGCCCAAGTGATATCTCTGATTCCGTAGGCGTTCCAAGATAAGATTGTCCAGGTTGCGGTGGTTTCGAAGGGGGGTATAGATCTGGCTCAGATCCGTATGAATCGTTGTTGTATTGATTTTGCTGATTACCCCTGGATGGCACATCTTTTCTTCGCGCCTGCTGTGAAGGATTCTCTCTTGTGCGGTCACGCTGTCCGTCGAAACCTGAAGGTATGTTCTCCTCTTGTCTATAATTGCTGCCGCCTCCTTGAATTTTGTTGTATGCCATAGTCTGTGGACGTGACGACGTTCGACTTGCAGGCGCCTGCTGGAGAGTGCTTGACTGCCTCCGCTCTGAAGCTGGCCTCATGTCCAAATTCTGATCTTTCCCACCTCCAGTGCTAGTGAAGCTCCTGAATGAGAAAGAAGCAGGTAACAGAGAAAACCTTCTGGGTTTTTCCTGCTTAGAGAGGTCGCTATTCTGCCTCAGATCACTGTTCTTTCGCGAAAAGCTGAATGATGGACGCCGTGATTCTGAAGATTGGCGAGGACTGTCGGATGATATCGGCGCCTTCATACTTGTAGGCGGGTATCTCTTTTCTCTGTGTAGCTCTCCAGGTGACTGCGGCTGCGGTCGACCACCCGATATCGATCCTGTCCTGAAAAAGTTACCTAATGTATTCGATCTTTTGTGGCCACTACGCGACTGGTCTTGGTGATTGCCTAGTGTTGGGGGATCAAACTGCTGAGTGCTTGGACGTCCGATAGAGTCGTTCTGAAGGTAGGACTCGGATTGTGGAATGGGTGCGGAGATGTTGTATTGCTTGTTGCCGTTCTTGGGTTGCGCAAGGCGTCCTTGCGCATTTGTCGCAGCGACTGTTGGGGCAAGTGGTTGACTGTACGAGTTTCCGCGAGAAGGTAATCTACCATGGCCTGTCGAAGCCATCGAGCCGCCAGTAGTTGGTCTAGCTGTAGTGGTAGATGGAAGTTGCCCAAAGGCACTGGTGGAGTCGGATACAGATCGAGGCATATCTTTCGGTGGTCGCATGGGTGGCGCCATGTCCCGTTGAGTTCTACTTGTGCTGGATTGATACATTTGAATTGGTCTCATGCCTGAAGATGTAGAAGGGTCCTGAGGTAAAGGCTTGCTTGTCGAGGGTGCTACATTGTATTGAGAAGGGACACCTTGTGGTCCTTCGGTCGCACTTCTGACACGAGTTCTACCTTGACCTGCTGAAGTAGCCGTAGAAGCCTCTGTAGAAGGTGACGTGATTGGTGGCAGCGCTTCACCTCTAACGGTCTGTCTTTGTGGAGCGACGTATTCAACCTGGACAGTCCTTCTCTTAGGGTCACGAGGTGCTTTCGATTGAGCAGCAGCTTGCTCTGGATCAATGTTGCCCTGGCGACTAAGCGCATTTGGAGACATATTGTTCGGATTTGCTTTCGCTGGCTCCCTGACCGAAGCACTGCGGACAAGGAGAGGGGCATCTTGTTGATCTGCTACGCGCAAGTTAGTATGTATTGAACACAATTCTGAGCTGGACTGAGATAGCTTACCTGAAGTGACCGTCGTATTCTTGATATCCCCAACGGTTGTAGTGCTACTAGTAATTGCTGAAACAACATGCTGGTAGTCGAGCAGCCAACTGTGCCTGGCGACCTCCCAAAGATCTGCTCGCTGTCTCGGGTCAGGAACCAAGATTCTTCGGAGAAGATCGCGAGCATGCGGGGTAACGTATTCTGGGAATGTCAGAGGAGTCGTTGTGATGTACTTGTAGAGTAGATTGATATTGTCTCCTTCGGGGTTCGCTGGGTCATCGTCGAAGGGCAGGTAGCCAGCCAACATAGCATACTAAGACTCAGATTAGATTCACATGACCATACACAAAGGACAGATTTAGCTCACTAAGATCACTCCACAGCTCCACACGTCGACTTTTCTTCCAGTATACAAAGAATCGGTTACCACAAGCTCGGGTGCTGCGTAGCACGGACTGCCACAACTCGTCGCCATCAGATCACCCCTTCGAGTCCCATTCTGCACGCGGTCGAGATTCATCTCTTTCACGAATTTTCGGTCGGTAAGATTGCGTTCGATTTCCTCTTCCAATTCGTCATCAGGATCAAAGGTATTCGCAAACCCGAAATCTGTGATAACAATATTCCGATTTCGGTCCAGCAAGAGATTCTCAAGCTTGAGATCTCGGTGTACTATTCCCTTCTTGTGCAGATAGCCAACTCCAGACACCAATTGAGCAAACAGTTTCCGTGCCGTGCTGTCTTTCAGGTACCGGTGGGTTAGGATGTAGTCAAAGAGTTCACCACCAGATGCGTACTCCAAGATGATGCCGATGTACGGAGACGTTTCGATCATCTCGTGCAGTTTGACGATGTTCGGGTGCTCCAAACCTCTGAGGATCGAGACCTCGCGATAAATCTTGGGAAGCCGATTCGGATTCTGACCTAATGTTTCCCTTCGAATGAGCTTGATTGCAACTTGAACCTCTCCAGTCTTCTTCCAACCCAGTTTGACCTTCCCAAATTCTCCCTCCCCTAGAGTCTGGCCCAGGACGTACTCGCCAAATCTCGTCTCTTTTCGTCGCCCTCCACTTGCCGAGGTTGTGGAGTAATCTTGCCTGCTTCGAGGAGTAGCTTTGTTGATGTCTTCGGCCGTCACGTTGTTGACAACGGCTAAGCCAGGTACAGATTCCAACTGTCGCTCTTGTTCACGCCTTATATCGACCGCCGGATCGTCCACCACAACACGATTGATGACCTGGCTTTCGTCTCTCACGGACCTGGTAGGGAGATTTGAGGAGGGCATGTTCGTGGCTGAGCGGCTTTGTGTAGCTGCAGGCGACTGCTGATGACCTGGTGCCCTAGTACTTATTGCCCTTTGTGGTCCTTCTGGTGACCCTGGACCTCGTCTTCGCGACCGCGCTGCGCTGGCAGCAGAAGCTGTTGTATCATCGAAGCTTTGCCCCGCATCGCCACTTCCTACTTCTTCTGTTTGAGCATTTTGTCGCGAGGGCACTGCTCGATCCGTAAGAAGAGCATTGGAGGGTATATTTGGAGTCTGACCTCGTTGGTTTGAAGATGTCCTTGGAGGTGGAGATATCGGTGGCCCGCTCTGATGGGATTGCTGCGCCCGCTGGTCTCTCCGAGTCTGTTGATGTGGAGGAGAGGAGGCAATAGCAGGGCCTATAGGTGAGGCACGTGTAGCATTTGCCATGTCTTGACCACGAGGGGTAGTCGAGGCTGAAGGGAAAGAACCTGCGGGAGACTGGTAGGTCGACTGATAAGCAGCATCGGGGTTGGTCACCTGGGTGTCATTGCCGCTTGGCCTTCTAGAAGGCCGCCTAGATGAATGTGGCGAGCTTCGTGCGTGGGAGATTCGACCTTGGTCGTCTGTTTGTGGTATTTGCTGCGCGTATTGACGGCGGGAGGATGATGATGGGTCCGCGGCGTATGTCCCTTGACCAACTGGTGATTGTGTTTGTTGCGGAGCCACTTGCATCGTAGCCATCAAAGACGTATGTGCCCCAGCTCTTACCCAATCACTATCCACCGATGTATAGTTTCAGTACACTTACTGGAGCCAAGTCTAGGACCGTCGTGCAATATAACGTTGGATATTGACCACGTTTGCTGCTTTGCGAGAAGCTAGAATGACCTGCTAATTGTATTTTCAGGATGCAGACGATGCGAAGTGAATAATCTCCACGTGGTTAGAGGTGGGGACTCGACTGATTGGGTTGGGCTTCAATCCAAAGAACGCCGGCGCGCGATCTCTGCGTTTCAGCTAGTAGGATATTGTGTGAATAGTGTTGCAAAAGTTTTGCGGAAAGGATCGCTCTGAAGTGAAATAGCGCTGAAGCTGAACAACAGACCCAAGACAGTCAAGGAAAGGACGTTGAAGGAGCGTGGGGACGACGGTCGGGAATGACGCTATGCAGCTATCATTAGAAGAAATTGAGGCCGTGAGAAAGGCCTCGAGAAGCCGCTCGGCGGCCTGGCCTCTTGTTGAAGAGGAGTAGAGAGAATGGGAGGAGAGGTGGTGTTGCTGGTGGTTGGAGTGTTGCGGTTGCAAGTTCGACTGCTTGTCTTTGGTCGACTTCGGCAAAATCGACGCCGATCCTGGGAAATTGCTTTCAACAAGGAAAGGAACTTTACTTCGCTGGGAAAGCGTAGCGCGACAACAGAGCAGTGCAGGGGTCTGATACTCCGTCAAATGCCTTTATGCCTTATTTTTGGAGGCCACACTTTCTATGGAGTACGGAGTATGATGCAGGCGATTTCTGAAGTACTCATACCAAAACTACGGCTACAATCCATTGTTCGTGGTGGGCGGCTGGTATCAGTCTGACATGCATGCCACAAGCTTCAAAGATTCCCACTAGCTCTAACAAACCATTGGCCTTCAAAAGTATAACACAGTTGATTGGTTTCACATTGTGAAGCGCGCAGAGCTGAGCGACTAGCAATTTTATCAAGCTAAAAACTACGAGTACTTGACCTATGAATAGATCAGGCGCCTCAGAAGCTCAATGTCACTTCCAAAAGGTTCGTTTCAGGTTTGAGTTGTGAATGTACAATCCTTGAGAGCGCCACACTTGCAAAAAGTCCTTCGTTTCATACTCTCCGCCACAAGCAGCACGAGAATGTTTTCACCTATCAGTGTGGGTTTGTCTTGGGAAGTTGCATGTACAATGGCAAATTTGCAGGTCCGATAAATGCATACGAATGTTTCATGTTTAAGATCGAGTACAAAGGTCCTTTCACAGCGTGTTCATGATCCCAAGGGTTCGCCCAGTCCACTGGATTTCGGTGCTGGCGCAGCGTTGCCAAATCCGACCTGTTGACCGGATCCAGCTTGTCCTGAGCCTATTGAGGCCAAGCCCTGGTTTCCAACCGTTCCAGGTTTCTCCGAAGCCATTGCTTCTGGAGGAACAGCGCCACCGTCTCCGCCCCCCACAACAAGGTCTCCGCCCCCTGGTGCTTTACCAACAACCATTCCCTTCGCAACGGATCTAGGAAACCAATTAGCGATGCAATACGGTGAACATATATCTTTGTTACGTACTTAATGACAGCTCTCCGAGACACCCCAGCCGCGTCCACGTAAACTAGACCGACGTTCTTTACGCCGCCAACAAGGCCTCCAGCAACGTTCTTGGCATCTTCACCATATCGATGACCAACAACTTGGGTTGCGGCACTTGATCCTGATGCCAGGAGATTGCGTGATGCGTAGTCGACACCGTCTGCAATGGTCGAGAATGCCATCATTGACTTGTTCAAGAGACCTGGTTTGTAGCCTTCTTTGTCCCGCTTCAAACTCTTCTGCTGGTCACCGCGACGCGCCAAAGTAGCCCCAAGATTTTGTGCATGCTTAGTGACTTGCCCGACAGTCTTCGCGGACAAATTCACGGCGCCCTGTGTCATGCCATTGAGCTTCCTTACCCTCGCTTGGGTAGTTGGTGTAAAGGTCATTGGCTTGGGGTTTGGCTTGGTCTTCTTGGTGAAGTTGTCGGCGCCTGAGGCCATCTGATTCGCAAGCCATCCTGATCCTGTGACAATGAGGCGAGAGGCCACTGCGGCGTTCTGAACAAGTGTCGAGTCTTTATAGGCGGGGTGTTTTGCCATCTTGAGGTACTCTTCGGACGCATTGGTGACGTTTATCTGGTTGCCTTCTCCTTCTTGAGGCAGGAGGATCTCGACGGGTCCTGAAACAAGCATCAGCATACTCCCATATAGAGCTTATCATTCGGAGTGGGGCATACTCTTGGAGCCAGCATGTACATCCTTGCCCTCCACCACATTAAAACCTTCTCCAAGCTCTCCAACAACAGAGCCATCCTCCTCATCGATGAGCACAATATGTCCATGCCCATCTCCAAGGCCAGTGCCCACATAGCCCTCGCCAGGAGCGAACTCTGCTGGGTTGTACTTCTTCTCACTACCCGCAGGGAATGTAGCACGCTCCAAGAACGCCGTACACTGTGCAAGAATCGTCTCAAAGGTATCGATATCCTCTTGCGTAACCCTATCAGGCCCAGCACCAATTTTTGGGAACTCGATTCGTGTAAAAGCGCCGCTCTCCGGCCCCAAGTCCCATCGCGGGATCAGGTAGCTTCGTGGAGGCTGGTGATAGATCTGGGTGGTAGCAGGGAGGGAGAGATCGAGTTCAGGGGGGAGGTGAAGATGGAGGTAGAAGTCGTCTTCTGGCGCTGCGCTGGATGGATTGGCTGAAGATAAATCGGCAAAAGGCGATGATGTAGGAACCATCAATAGGGATAGGGTTTGAGGTCCGGACTGGCTGAGTGGAGTCTCATTGCCATCTTGGATGTGGAACGCACTGATATTGCCCACGCTGTAGAGCAAGCGTGGTTCGTTGTGCCCAGCGGACATGTCGCGAGCTGGTGGTGGGGTTATGGTGGGTAAGTTGCTCGGGGGTTGGGTTGCCAAAGGCTACCAATCTGTTCAACTCAAAGGGATAAATCTTAGGGGAATGATCTTTGAGGACTGCGAGGATGAGGGGAACAGTAGAAGCGGATGCTTGCCCGATGTTTTGGCGTGCCAAGCGCGCTTGGAACCGCTAGAGGAATTACAAAGTGTGGCTGTGCTCCACTAGCTCTATCAGATTGACTGGCATCTTCACCACACCGATGATCCCATTCTAGACATACGCATGACTGTCTCGAAAGAATCTGAGATATCGCACGCCAAGCTACTCTTGATGTATAACGAAAGTTAGACCGTAACCTTGGGGCTGGGAGCAGCAAATGTTCGAGATGATGAGGCCGGAGAGCACCGAATGTACACTTTATACCGCGGTACAGCGTTGATATTGAGCAGTGAGTAGAGGCCTTACGCCGGGTATTCTATCTTAGAATGGGTTGTAGAGCAACAAACCTGGCAAATCGTGTAGCAGATGAGCGTTAATTATCCCCATGTGGATTTGGGGGTGTTACCCCTTAGTCACCGAGATTCAACCAAAATCTGGAAACCTCGCGCTTTTGACATGAAGTCATAGAGCAACAAAATTAGCAAAATACAAAGCAGCTGAGCCTTTTGAGGGTGATTGTCTTTCAGTCGACACGCTATTGCTGAGAGTTCAGCGTCTGATCTTCCATACATAGATACTGGCCGATAAATAGCAATTGTCTAGGGCCTCAAGGCTCTGCATCTGCAGCGATTTATCCAAAACGGAAACATGATTAGATTTCTCATAAGTGCGGTACATCTGTGCTAAAGCCAGGATCTTCGCTTCCGTTTCTATCGGACAGCAGAGCGTATCCAACCTACAAGCATTTTCGAGTCAGTATCACCCATTACCAAAACAAAGAACGGGTTGAAAGACCAGTTCCAGGACGATGAACTGGGCAACAAGTCCCATGTTTTTCCCAATCTGATGGAGCTGAATCTAAGACCATTCTCTATTCGGGCGAGATACCCCGGAAAGTGTACATAGCAGAGAAGAATTTCCTGCCATTTTGGCTATCTTGAGCGTCCGTCTCTACGTACAGTTGTTTAATTATAGCCTTGAGGTGTGACAATTGGCAACACGGTAAGGCGTTGGCCTATACGCATCCCAAAGTCAGCGTTGCATGTTATGAACGACGAGTGGGTCAGGAGACACGGTCCCCGGTTGAAAAGTTGTCAAAAAGCCCGGGCTTACTCCCAAACCTCGTCCCTACGACTCAACGTGCAGTCCGAACTAGAGTAGGAGCCCCGTAAGAACCTACTTACCACTGGATTCCCAAGTCCGTCCGCCCACACTTGTGATAAAGCCAAATATACAGGCGTTGGCTGTGATGCCACGATACCGACAGAGAGTTCGGAAACTGTCTCTTGCTCGTCTCTACGCAATAATGGTAGTGATCCTGTCTCTAAGATTTCTGTGACATTTTCCTGATGGACTACAAGCTCGTTACAACTATAATCTCTGTCCCGGTGCTGTATTTGGTAATTGTCTGGTTCGTTCTGATAAGCGTTACACTGCAGCTCGTCACACTGGCCATGGCGCTCTTCCATTTCTGTTCCATTACAGCATGCGAGGAAGTGAAGAGTCGGGAGGGTGCCCGAAGTGTCCAGCACCATCTTTATCTGGCTGACACATCACCCACTCGCTCGCAAGCGTGGTGTCCAGTAGGTTTTATCAATGAGCTGGATCCAAGTCAATGGAAGCTCATTTTCTTGGGCCTTGTTGTCCCGGGCAGTCGTGAACGCCTTGCTAGCAGCATCCCCCAAGGTCTGTCCCGAAGAACCTAGCGACAATTTGATCTCTGAGATGAAGATTGAACGGACGTCTCTCAAAACAGCATGAGAAAGGCACAGGCATTTAGCAAGATGGTCGTAAGTCAAATGGGGTTTGACGCCGCCATCTTGGACTAGTGCTACCCAAGTTTCGGGTCCTGCTACCAATTCGACTTGGATAGGACCATGATCGGGCCTTCATCGGTTTGTCTTGTGGAAATGAAGTCGTTGGCGTTGTAGAGACTACCCAGGAATTCATGGATCGAGCCAAAGGAGAGCCACGCGTGGTGAGAAAACTCGATATTATCCTTTGACATTGAATCGAGATGTTTTCGATGGGCATAGGACGATTCGCCTGGGTGTTTTCCAACTGTCTGAAGAGCAGGGAGGCCGATCCTAGTAGGATAGCCCAAGAATTCTTTCCCATCCTACTCTGTTCTGCACACGTACGGTACCAAGCAATTTGCTCTACTGGAAGCAGAAATGGGCCTGGGGAGGTGGTCCATGCCGTCTGTTGGTCGCAGATGGAGCAGTAATTAAACAATACTAGGAACCTGAGACTGGATTGAATTGATAGAGTAATTCATCGGCTCGAATGGCAATTGATCATGGCAGCAGACCGACAGCTTGGGTAGTACTCACGCTGAAACCGGGCACGGAAACCATCCTTTCAAGGCAGCGTACCCATCGCGACGTGTCTACTCTGCTGAACAGCCAGAAAGCACGTCGGGACGTTCGGCGTTTCGTGACTGTTATAAGCCTTAGGGGTCGTCGATGAGCTTCTCGGGGCGGTATAGCGTCCGGGAACAAGTGGCACTGTGCGCCCGAGGCCCTTTTGCGTTCAACCCTGAGTCTAATTCGCATTGAGCCATTCTCGCCTGCTGTTGCCCGTAATCGTCGCACCTGACTAAGCCAAGCTTAGTAGTGGCCACCCGAGTGTCGCGACTAGCCGAGTGACGCACAAATACTATTTATTTCCTACTTTTATTACTAGCTAACTAACGCTTGCGCTAAACGTTCTAAAAAAAGTTATAAGCCTTATTTCCCTTATCCTAACGGATCTAGGCGTCTCGTCTAATATTTTAAAACTTTTTCCTAACTGCGGTATCGATTTTTATTAACTACTTTTAGGCCTATTTAACGGCCCGAGTAATCTTTATTCGATTATTTAACTCCCTCTTTATATTTATATACCTTATACGCTCGATAGTAACCTAGTCCCCTTTCTAGTAAATCGTATTAAATTACGATTTACGCGTAGTTTTTTTTAATTACACCCTATTATTATCCTTAAACTCTAGGGTTAATTAACGTAATTATTATACTATAGTAATACTACCCTTTATAGACTAAAGAATCGATATAAATAAATATTTAATAAAGTTATTTTTTTTAATACTTTTCTCTAGTATACGGTTATATTTAATTAAGTTTTTAGCGGTATATAAGGTACGCTAAATAAAAAATAATTCGTTAATTTCTAATATTATTAACCGGGTCGTTTTTCATTAATATTCCGATAACGTATCTAGTATACGGCGAGGATTATATAGGATAAAATTAATTACCCGTTAAATTAACGTAATAGTTATACTTTTAAATATATTTATTCGAACTTTCTAGAATAAAGCTAGAAAATCCGCTTTGGATAAACTAGGCCTAGTTTAATATATATACGTATTAAGAGCTTCTTAGTAATAGTATTTAAAAGATTAAAAATAACCGACGTCGAGTAGTTAATTAAAGTAAATAGAATAGGCCGGTAGTTAAAATAATCGAATATTATACTTTATAGTATAGTAGAAGAATTCCTACGTTAAATAAAATCCGAATCCGTTTATAATAAAGATCCTTTATTTACCTTTTTAGATTTTACGGCTTTACTCCTTAAAATAATATAATTATATAAGTCTTAAGACGTCGTTTAAGTAACTAAAGTTATTAACGGCGAGTTTAATAACCCCTAGTAACTCGTTATTAACCTATTTATATAAAATCAATTTTCTATTCAAAATGATAAACGGTATTATAGAAAATTCCCTATTATTAATATACTTAGCGGCGGTAATATAATCCCTATTATTAGGGTTATTTATACGTAGTTACTTCGTTATATATATAGAGACGATTTAATAGCCTTTTCTAACCTTAATCTTAAAGTTTATTTTATTTATATTTTATATATCTTTATCCGTTACCCCGAGCTTAAGACGTACGCGTTAAAAGTATTTAAAGTATCCTAATATATCCTCCGGTTTATAAGTATTCTTTTTATCTATTAAAAGAGGCGTTTATTTACGTTTATATAATTTAGGATATCTTTTAATAAATCTAGTCGACTAGTATTAATTAACTCTTCTTTAAAATTTATTTTTTATAAAAATAAAATTTATATACCCCCGGAGTACCCCTAGCCTTATTAATATATCGAATAAATCGTATAACTTAATAAACTCGATAATTATAAATTCCTAGGCCGGGGTAAAGGTTATATTATTAAGGGTAAATATTTTCCTAAAGTGGTTTATTTAAACCCGCCGCTATAGACGCCTAGGGGGAATATCGAAATCGCGTATAACCTAGGTAGTAAGGATATTAGGATTTTCGTTAATAAAGGTTATAGCGTTATTTATCCTTAATTTAATAACTGAATAGGATTAATCCATTATAGGGGGGGTAGTGAT